>OBXH01000626.1_pt1 | contig 28996 bp, 27 predicted proteins | sample 1538101 | NCBI WGS metagenome assembly OBXH01 (sample SAMEA2580141, study PRJEB22360) | human gut metagenome | biome: human gut; feature: human-associated habitat; material: faeces | place: Denmark | collected 2008/2010 | reverse complement strand
TATATCTATAAATCTAATAGCTTATTACATATGGGACATTTTGAACAAGCCAAAAAGTTAAAGGAAAGACAAGAAGAAGAGTTACTAAAAAAATAACATCATTAAGACTTGAAACCCAATTATCTTTATATCTAAGTTCCGCTATTTTATGTATGTATACAAAAGATTATAGTCAAACCCGTAAATACATGAAAAAGATTTTCAGTTTAGGAAAACTACTTCACACATTTCCTACTTATAAGATAGCTAGATTAATAAATTTACTATTTCAAGCAGAGTTAGGGAACTATGAGTTCTTTGAAAATGAGATCACGTCTATCAAAAGAAACATCCAATTCGAAAAACATACTTATATTACAGAGAAATTAATATTCAAATTCGTACGAGATTATCCGCTCCCCTCTTATGAGAAAGCCCGAAATAAACAATGGCAACAATATCAAAAAGACATTCAAAAAATAAAGGAAGACAAATACGAGCGTCAACTCCTAAAGACCTTCGATGTTCTATCTTGGATCGAGAACAAAATAACCCGCCGATCTTTAGCGGAAATTCTCGCAGAAAAAAGTCAATCTTATTAAGTCCACCTTTGCTTAACCCTTTTCTTAGACCTTCAAGTCATGACGTATGTAAAACCCGGCTTTCCATAATACCACTCATCTGCTGCAACGCCCAATCCACCAATCCTTGGATATGGGGAATAAGACTTAATCCTCTTTCCGTTAAGCAGTATTCTACTCGGGGAGGAACTTCCGCATAGACCTTTCGTTCGATCAGACCATCCGATTCCAACGTACGCAAAGTTACGGTCAGCATACGTTGCGATACATCCGCGATGGTTTTATGGATATCACTAAAACGCATGGTACCATTGGCGCTTAAAGTGATAAGCACTAACATAGACCATTTATCTCCTAGCCGGCTCAATACGTCTCTTACGGGACAATTCCCTGTCGGATGAAAGTTTTTCATTTTTTAACCTTTTCTATTTACTTGAATCTCAACAATGGTTACATCCATGTAAGTTCCTTATTTATAAGTGCCTTCTTGTTTTCTCTAAAAAAGGGACTTACTTTTACACCACAAAAGTAATAAACTTACGAAAAATAACTATTGTATCACTTAATAATTTACGATTATGGCAAAGAAAGTAGCAGTTTTAGCGGTAAATCCAGTAAATGGATTTGGTTTGTTCCAATATTTGGAATCATTTTTCGAGAATGGCATTACTTATAAAGTATATGCGGTAGCCGATTCAAAAGAGATCAAAACGAACTCTGGCATAGCTTTGACAGTAGACGATGTGATCGCTAATTTAAAAGGGCATGAAGATGAATACGACGCAATGGTATTCGCTTGTGGCGATGCGGTTCCTGTTTTCCAGCAGAACGCTAGCAAACAATACAATATCGATCTAATGGATGTGATTAAGAATTTCGGGGAAAAGGGTAAGATTATGATTGGACATTGCGCTGCTGCTATGCTCTTCGACTTCACCGGAATCACGGAAGGAAAGAAGCTAGCGGTACATCCGTTGGCTAAACCTGCCATTAGCAAAGGACAAGCTACAGATGAGGATTCCGTAGTCGATGGCAATTTCTTTACAGCGAAAGAAGAACATTATATCTGTACTATGATGCCTCAAGTATTGGAGGCCTTGAAGAAATAAGTTATTTAGCTTCATCAGCAAAGTATCTTAGGTCCGCCGGCAAAGTATGTTAAGTTACTTTGCTGATGAAGTTAACATCATTTGATAAGGTTGTAGCGTATTGTCTATAACATATCTATAAGGGATAAAAAATTAGATGATACATTCAAATAATAAATCCAAACAATAAGCATGCAAATAACACGAATATGTAAATCATTGATTATCATCAGCCTTAAAAACATGATTATATTTCTGAAAAAACACGTACATGTTTTCCACAAAAGTCGTACATGTTTTTCGGAAAACACGTACACGTTTTTACCGGGTCATACGACAGAAGACAAGAACAAATATAGAAATAGACAATAACCCTCCTTATCATGATGAGAATTTCCCTCATCAGTCCCGTGTAAGTTTGAGGCTATATCAAAACCCAAGCCCCAACTCAAAGGCGAACCGGAAACTATCCGTCGAGCCGAACCAAGAATATTTAGTGGTGAACTTATTCAAGAAAGTAAGCCAAATCCCGCCACCATAGGAAGTATGCCAACTATGGGAACGCTCACCGGGAAACCAGACCCTACCATAATCAAAGCCCGCGAATAGACCATATTTTAAGGGAGTGAACGGATTCTTTAGTTTTCCCATGTCCAAGCGTAAATCCGAGTATTGGTAAAAGGATTGCTTTCCGATAAAACGGTTCTCACGGAATCCCCTTAAATCAATCGTGGCGGCTTGATAGAACTCATAGTCATTATCGAATAATACCGTTCCCTTCATCAAGGAGGCCCAAGTAAAACGATCCGAGAACCGTACGTTCCATGAAAGGCTTCCCTGCGCATAGGGGAAATTACGTTCCGGCTTTTTCAAATTCATTTTCCATCCGGCCGTCCATTCGGTTTCCAATAGGGGAAGCCACGAATAAGGCTGTTTCGTTATCCGGTAAGTAGCGCCAAGACCTACGAAATAATTCGTGCGGAAAATAGGATGATCTTCTCCATAAACCGTATAAATATATCGATCATCCGTACGTTTAGCCTTGTACATATCCAAAGAGCCAAAGAATGTCATCACCTCTTCTTTCCTCAAATCCATCTCGAAGGATGGATTAAACATATACGTCCGGAGCTTCACCCGGTTATAATTCTTTTTCTCCTCTTTATAGCCCGCCGTATTATTTCCAAATCCGAAGAAGTTCTCGAAGTTACGGGGTGAAGAAATGGAGGCATTTAGGTATAAACGTCTCCGGCCGTCATAATTAGGGAAGATACCTGCATACATGAACCCTTTCAAATAATTATACCCGATCCGATGCTGATAGGTGAATGGGGCTCGTTTAAAGCCATACATCGTATATGTAAAGAACGTACCCAAACTAATACCTTTATCCGAATCATATATTCCCCACGGGGTAAAAGATATCTTATGGTATTTTATCTTCTGGTAATCATATTTATAATCTTTATCATAGACATGTATTTTCCGGTTATGATTCAATTGGTATTGGTTCTCCCCCTCTCCGGAGATCAAGTATATCGGAAAATCTTTCCGTGTATTTCCCTTCACTTCAAACGTATCGTTTCCCGCAAGCCCATATAACCACAGTTCCTTGGTTTCCTTGCCGGAGAATTGTTGTTCCAACCTACAGTCTCCGGTCTCGGGATCATAAATCCGTAAAACAGTCCGGTCCGGCGCTTGCCGCTCGATCAAGAAATAATCGGATTGATTGGTTCCGGCAACCACTGGCGTACGTTGCAATAAGCGATAATATTGACTGGCAACCGCTTCCAACTCTAGCCTCCTTCGTTTCAACTTTCGTTTAATCAGTTCTATCTCATCATGTTTTACACCTTCCGGCAAATAAGTAAAAGCGCTATCGATCAAAGAGTCGGTCATCTGTCTCCGAATTTCTTGGGCTTGGCGTATCCAAACCGACTCATCACTGCGGCCTGCTACCGCCATATCCAGCGCAAAAGCTAGCTTATTGATTTTCTTTGTATCTTTTAAAATCAGGCTATCATAATTACAGATAAAATCCAACGATAATATCTTCAACATTTGCTTGAACAATACTCCGTCCACCTTCGTGAAAGCATGATTCCTATCGATCACGATCGGGGTATAAATTACGCTATCATTGACGGTATGTGACTGCCACTCCCAGTTTTCGTTCGTCTTATTCCAATCTCCGGTCCACATATCGAAAATACGTTCCCGAATGTATAGATTTTGATCCGCCATATAGTTTTTACTCACTTGAAGGCTGTCTAGAAAGTCTTCCGTGGTATACAAATTAGACCTTAAATTAATATCCGGAACATTGATTAGATTGACCAGCCTATCTTGTATATCGCTGCCGTCCGCAACTGTGTCTTTCCGTATGTGGGAAGGAATATAGTAAATACGGGAGGGAGAAAAACTCAATCCCGCGGACTTCGCTAAATAATCTGCGACCAAAAAGGTATAGGGATTGATAATCGTATAAGCATCTCCTAAGAACTCATCCAAATATGTATTCTTAAAATCAGTCTTATTATATATTTCCCGGAAAAACTTCGACTCCAAGAAACTTGTAGAGCCACCCAAGGGCTTTAGCAAATACAATTGCTTACGCTTATTCTCCAACAATAATCCGTGAAACCCTTCCGCTTGCCCGACGATATCCATCCCACCCCCCAACGTTTCTATCGTAGCCGAAGGAACCCTGATCGGGATCGTATAAAGGTGACGATAATGCCTCCCCCACATCCAATTATAGATCTTGCTTTTACCACTATCCGCTTGCGGATAAATGGACTTACGTACCCAATCTTGAGATTGGGAATAAAGCAAGCCGGGCATAAGCACAAAGAGTATGAGTATGATATATTTATAGGACGACCGCATGGACAATTTCTTTCTATCTCTGTTTTACTAATAACAGGGGTAAGACAAGAGTTGTTTTGTTTTTTAGCCTAAGAGAAGAATCAAGGACTTGACGTATAAACAAGCGATAATTATATATTTTTGGTAGACAAATCTAAAATCATGCTATAAAACATTATTCAGAAAGGTTATAAATACAAAGAAGAAAGTTACTTTTACACGCAATTTCAATAATATTGATACGCATGAAGAACATAAATACACTGTCGGGCTTGTCTGTTGCTAACTTCAGCAAGCAAATTGACGGGAAAGAAACGGCGCTTTATACCCTGTGTAACAAGGTTGGAGCAGAGCTAGCGATCACGAATTATGGAGCGAAAATCGTCTCGCTGATGGTTCCGGATAAAAACGGAAAAATGACCGATGTCGTTACTGGCCATAATTCGATTGAAGAGTACTTAACATCAGAAGAACCTTATTTCGGTGCCATTTGCGGTCGTTATGGAAATCGTATCGCCGCTGGAAAATTCACGATCGACGGTATTACTTATGACAAATTAGCCATAAATAATGGCCCCAATAGCTTGCATGGCGGAATCAAGGGATTCAATGCGGTCGTATGGGACGCCAAACAAATAGACGAGCAAACCATTGAGTTGAAATATACCTCCGCCGATGGCGAGGAAGGTTTCCCCGGAGAACTAAAGACAACCGTAACTTATCATCTGACAAATGAGAATGAGGTCGTTATCTCCTATCAAGCCTCTACGGACAAACCTACGGTCTTGAATCTAACCAATCATTCTTATTTTAACCTATCCGGTGCGGGAGACCCTTATATAGGAGACCATATTCTCACGATCAACGCCGACTATTATCTGCCTACAGACAATACGGCAATCCCGTACGGACCTAAAGAGAAGGTAGAAGGTACACCGATGGACTTCCGGACTCCTCATGAGGTAGGCGAACGAATCAATGACAATTTCGAACAGCTTATATTCGGTAAGGGATATGACCACACGTACATATTAAATAAAGAGGACAACGAACTTTCTTACTGCGCTCGCTGCTCCTCCCCCAAGACCGGTATCGTAATGGAAACTTATACGACTCAACCGGGCGTGCAATTATACACAGGTAACTGGATGACTGGGAATTTCGAAGGTAAGAACGGACAACGCTACCCGGAGCGGGCCGCTTTATGTCTGGAAACCCAGCATTTCCCCGATAGCCCCAACAAACCGGAATATCCGACAACGGAACTCCGCCCGGGCGAGGTTTTCCAAAGTACTACTATTTATAAATTCAGTGTAGAATAAGAGAATAATTTAAGTAATCTAATAATCTAAAACAACAAAAAAGAAATGGAATCAACAGCAAAAAAGAATTACACATTGCCTATTATCATGATGGTGGCTCTCTTCTTCATGATATCTTTCGTGACGGGTCTACAGAACCCATTCGGTATCATCGTTAAGAACCAGTTCGCTGCCAGCAACTTCATGTCGCAGCTGGGTAACGCGGCTAACTTTATCGCCTATGCCTTCATGGGTATTCCGGCCGGTATGCTATTGCAGAAGATCGGTTACAAGAAAACCGCTTTGTTAGCGATCATCGTAGGTTTCTGTGGTGTAGGTATTTCTTATCTTTCCGGTGTGGCTGGTAGCTACGCTGTTTATTTGACAGGTGCTTTCGTGTCCGGTTTCTCTATGTGTATGTTGAATACCGTAGTAAACCCGATGTTGAACACGCTAGGTGGTGGTGGAAACAAAGGTAACCAATTAATTCAGGTTGCCGGTTCCGTGAACTCTATCGGCGCTACGATCGTTCCGGTATTGGTTGGTTATTTGATCGGTGACGCTGCTAAGGCTCAGATCAGTGACGCTAACCCGGCATTGTTCTTGGCTATGGGTATCTTTGCCATCGTATTTATCGTATTGTTCTGCATGCAAATTCCGGAACCGCATATGGTTAAGGAAAATGAAGCCAAGACTCCGGACAAGCACAGCGCGCTTTCTTTCCGTCACTTCATTTTAGGTGCCATCGCAATCTTCTTGTATGTGGGTGTCGAAGTAGGTATTCCTAACTTCATGAACTTGTTCGCTACTTCTCCTGAGATCGGTATCGATCCTACAGTAGCCGGTTCTATCGTGGGTACATATTGGTTCTTGATGATGATCGGACGTCTGTTCGGTGCCTCTTTCGGAGCTAAGATCTCTAGTAAGGCGATGTTGTCATCAGCCGCCACGGTAGGTATGATCTTTATCTTGATCGCTATCTTCGCCCCTGCTACGACAAAAGTTAGTATGCCTGTATTCTTGTCTGATATCTCTTTCGGTATGGTTGAGGTTCCGGTTGGAATCATGTTCATGGCTCTTTGTGGTTTATGTACTTCCATCATGTGGGGTGGTATCTTCAACTTGGCAGTAGAAGGTTTAGGTAAATATACGGCAGCCGCTTCCGGTATCTTCATGGTGATGGTTTGCGGTGGAGGTATTCTTCCGTTGATCCAAGGAGCTGTAGCCGACGCTGGCGGTTTCATTACTAGCTTCTGGGTGGTATTCCTAGGATTGGCATATTTGCTATATTACGCTTTGATCGGTAGCAAGAACGTAAACAAAGACATTCCTGTTGAATAATAAGGACAGGACATAATATGATAAAGAAGAAATTATCCGGCAGAGTTATCTGAATGGGTAATTTCTTCTTGTTTATTCAATTATTTACCTTAATCAAATTAAGTATCATGCAACAAAAAATCAGAACTAAATTTAAAGAGTTATTTAATACCGAAGGTAGCTTATACACATCCCCGGGACGTATTAACTTGATCGGTGAACACACTGATTATAATGGAGGTTTCGTTTTTCCGGGTGCTGTAGATAAAGGGATGATCGCCGAGATCAAACCGAATGGGACGGGCAAAGTCCGGGCGTTCTCCATCGACTTAAATGATTACGCTGAATTTGGCTTGACCGAGGAGGACGCTCCTTCCGCAAGCTGGGCAAGATATATCTTTGGCGTATGCCGGGAGATTATTAAACGAGGTGGTAATATCCAAGGTTTCGATACCGTATTCGCTGGAGACGTGCCTCTGGGCGCTGGAATGTCTTCTTCCGCCGCATTGGAAAGTACTTATGCTTTCGCATTGAATGACTTATTCTCATTGAATATCGATAAATTCGAGTTGGCTAAGATCGGTCAAGCTACAGAACATAATTATTGTGGCGTGAATTGCGGTATCATGGACCAATTCGCTTCCGTATTCGGCAAGGCCGGAAGTTTGATCCGCTTGGATTGCCGTTCTTTGGAATATAAATATTATCCGTTTAATCCGGTTGGTTACAAACTCGTGTTATTGGATTCGGTCGTTAAGCATGAGTTGGCGTCCTCAGCCTACAACAAACGCCGTAAATCCTGCGAGAACGTGGTAGCCGCCATTCGCCGCAACCATCCGAAAGTAGAGTTCTTACGTGACGCTACGATGGAGATGCTGAACGAGGTAAAAGCGGATGTCAGCGCAGAGGATTACATGCGTGCCGAATATGTTATCGAGGAAATCCAACGTGTACTCGACGTATGTGCCGCTTTGGAGAAAGGCGACTATGAGACTGTCGGCGAAAAGATGTACGGCACGCATCAAGGTATGAGCAAGCTTTATGAAGTTAGCTGCGAGGAACTGGATTTCTTGAACGATATCGCCAAGGAATGTGGTGTAACGGGTTCTCGTGTCATGGGTGGAGGATTCGGCGGTTGTACGATCAACTTGGTTAAGGATGAGTTGTACGACGATTTCGTGAAGAAAGCCTTCTCCGCTTATAAAGAGAAGTTTGGCCGTGAACCTAAATTATATAATGTAGTAATCAGCGACGGAGCACGCAAGCTCTGTTAATCTTTAAAATCCATAAAACGATGTCAGCAGCTTTTTATCAAGACGAAGTAAAATTCTATGTTGCCGTAGATTGTATCATTCTAGGGTTTAACAATAAGGAGTTGAATGTTTTATTATACAAACGTTCGTTCGAGCCGATGAAAGGACAGTGGTCTCTTATGGGAGGCTTCGTGAAATCCGGGGAAAGCGTGGATGAAGCAGCATCACGGGTATTAACCGATTGCACGGGCATCGAGCATCTTTTTATGGAACAAATAGGGGCTTACGGAGATGTATCACGTGACTTAGGGGAACGGGTTATCTCCGTAGCTTACTATTCCTTGGTGAATATGAATGATTTTAGTCCCGAGATCTTGGAAAACCATAACGCTACTTGGACCAAGATATCCGAGCTTCCTGACTTGATTTTCGACCATAACCAAATGATAAACGATACGTTGTCCGTCCTTAAAAAGAAAGCGGCAAGCCGCCCTATCGGTTTCAATTTGCTTCCCGAGCAATTTACCTTGCCCCAACTACAGACATTGTATGAGGCCATCTACCAAACCCTTTTAGACAAACGAAACTTCCGCAAAAAGCTAAACGCCATGGATATTCTGGAAAAACTGGATATCAAAGACAAGAAAAGTTCTAAACGAGGAGCTTTCCTCTACAAATTCAACGAGAAAAAATACAACAAATGGGTTGAACAGGGTTTCGACTTCTCGCTCTAATCCGAATGATGTATACCCGCAAGAATAAGGCGCTCAGCGGGCTATCTTAAATATCTCTCAATTTATCAAAAATATAAGAAGATAGGAACCTTTACCGAAAAGGAATTGTTTGATTGATATAACGGCTCTTACAAAGAGTTTGATTATCTTTGCAGTCAAATAAATAATTCATCTGATAAAATGAACGATATTCAAGTAATGAACAAAGCAGCTGATAACATCCGTATACTGGCTGCGTCAATGGTGGAGAAAGCGAACTCCGGGCACCCGGGTGGCGCTATGGGTGGTGCAGACTTTGTTAACGTACTGTTCTCAGAGTTCTTAATATACGATCCCAAGAATCCCAAATGGGAAGGACGCGATCGTTTCTTCCTTGACCCGGGGCATATGTCTCCGATGCTTTATTCCGTACTGGCTTTAAGCGGCAAATTCACATTGGATGAACTTCAACAGTTCCGCCAATGGGGAAGCGTTACTCCGGGACATCCTGAGGTAGACGTTATGCGTGGTATCGAAAATACGTCCGGCCCGTTGGGACAAGGACATACTTATGCGGTAGGTGCGGCTATCGCGGCTAAATTCTTGAAAGCACGTCTGGGTGAGGAAGTAATGAACCAGACTATTTACGCATATATTTCCGATGGAGGTATCCAAGAGGAAATCTCCCAAGGTGCCGGACGTATCGCCGGAACTTTAGGACTGGACAACTTGATCATGTTCTACGACGCTAACAACGTACAGCTATCTACCAAGGTAGAAGACGTTGACGCGGAGAACGTAGCCATGAAATACGAGGCTTGGGGCTGGAAAGTCATTCAAATAAACGGTAACGACGTAAACGAGATCCGCAAGGCTTTAAAAGAGGCTAAGGCAGAGATCTCCAAACCGACTTTGATCATCGGTAACACCGTTATGGGGAAAGGTGCTGTCGGCGCTGATAACAGCTGTTACGAGAATAAGGTATCTACTCACGGACAACCTTTATCCGCGGCAGGAGCTTCCATCGCAGATACGATCAAGAACCTAGGAGGCGATCCGGAACATCCGTTCGCAATCCTTCCTGAGGTAGCCGAATTATATGCCAAACGTGCGAAAGAACTGGAAGTAATCGTCGCCGAGCGTTACGCCGTGAGAGACGTCTGGGCGAAAGCTCACCCGGACTTAGCGGCTAAGATGGAGCAATGGTTCTCCGGTAAGGCTCCTAAAATCGACTGGGCCGCAATCGAGCAGAAAGCGAACCAAGCGACCCGTGCCGCTTCCGCTACCGTATTAGGTGTGCTTGCTACCCATGTAGAAAACATGATCGTAGCTTCCGCCGACCTTTCCAATTCCGATAAGACAGACGGCTTCTTGAAAAAGACTCATGCTTTCGTGAAAGGCGACTTTAGCGGAGCTTTCTTCCAAGCGGGTGTAGCCGAGCTTTCTATGGCTTGTATCTGTATCGGTATGTCTTTACATGGTGGCGTGATCGCCGCTTGCGGTACTTTCTTCGTATTCTCCGATTACATGAAGCCTGCGTTACGTATGGCCGCATTGATGGAGCAGCCCGTTAAGTTCATCTGGACACACGACGCTTTCCGTGTTGGAGAAGACGGACCTACGCACGAGCCGGTAGAGCAAGAAGCTCAAGTTCGTTTATTAGAGAAATTGAAGAATCATAAGGGACACAACTCCATGTTGGTACTTCGTCCGGCAGACGTTGTGGAGACAACAGTCGCATGGAAACTAGCGATGGAGAACGTTTACACTCCTACCGCATTGATTCTTTCTCGTCAGAATATCACAGATCTTCCCGCTAAGGAAAACCGCTATCAAGAGGCTTTGCAAGCGGAAAAGGGTGCCTATATCGTCAATGAAGACGCTAATGCGGATGTAATTCTTTTGGCTTCCGGTTCCGAGGTATCGACTTTGGTCGAGGGCGCCGCCCTGCTTCGTGCCGATGGCATAAAGGTTCGTATCGTTTCCGTACCTTCCGAAGGTCTATTCCGTTCACAAAGCAAAGAGTACCAAGAATCCATTCTTCCCGCAGGAAGCAAGATTTTCGGCTTAACCGCTGGTCTTCCGGTTAATCTGGAAGGGTTGGTAGGTCCTAACGGCAAGGTATGGGGACTTGAATCCTTCGGTTTCTCCGCCCCTTACAAAGTATTGGACGAGAAATTAGGTTTCACGGCTAAGAACGTTTATAACCAAGTAAAAGAATTATTAGCATAAAGATGGGTATAGTAGGTTTGTGTAGCGATCACGCTGGTTTTGAGTTAAAAGAATATATAAAGACAATCCTCGATGAAAGGGGATTGTCTTATAAAGATTTTGGAACTTATTCCTCTGACAGTTGCGATTATCCGGATTTCGCCCATCTGATGGGCAAGGCCGTAGAAGCTGGCGAGGTTTATCCGGGAATAGCTGTCTGCGGTACAGGGAATGGCATTAGTATGACCTTGAACAAACATCGGGGTGTCCGTGCCGCCTTATGCTGGCGAGAGGATATCGCGAAACTGGCACGTGAGCATAACGACGCGAACGTGTTATCAATGCCCGGTCGTTTTATCAGCAAGGAAGAGGCTAAGAAAATCGTTGAGATATTCTTGGATACACCTTTTGAGGGTGGTCGCCACCAACGTCGTATAGACAAGATCCCTTTGTAAAGTCCGCGAAAAAGTCACTTTATAGAATAAAGAAGGCTCTCCCATGGTTCGCTTACCATTCGGAGAGCCTTTTCGTATCACCGTTTAAACGGCAACGTACATATAATAGATGACGGATGCCAAATTTGAAGACTTTCTACTATTAAACATTCGATCTCGCTTTTTGTTCTTTCCATTTAGTTAAAAATGTACGGGCTACCGTCGGGAATAACTCCAGCAACAGTATTTCTTTCTCATTCTCAGCCAATAACACATCCAAATCCTCCAATACAGGATTCTCTTGCATCACGTAATGGGAACCGTCGTAAGGCACCTCATTTTGTACGCCGGTGATTTTCAACCGGAACGCCGGATCTACCGGAATCGGCGTCTTGCCATACTCTCCTTTTACCAAGGCGATAAACTGGTTGGAAGGATTACTATACATCGGGCGGCCTTTCAGCTCATCCAGCGCACAGGAAACCGCTTGCGCCCCGATAATCTGGCTCGTAGGCGTCACCAACGGAGGTAAGCCGGCATCCATCCGTACTTGCGGAATGAGTGACATCGCCTTCTCCAACAAGTCGATCTGCCCCAACTGCTTCAACTGGGCAACCATATTCGTATACATACCTCCCGGAATCTGCGCTTTTTTCACCAACTCGTTCGGCTCGGGGAAATCAAAATACTCCTCGATCGCACGGCAATAAAGCAGCAAATCGTCCTCCTTATCTTTCCGAGCGGCCTCGATGGCATCGTTGAAGAAGCGGTCGATCTCGGCGGGGAAACTATCCTCTACGGGATTAAAGGGTCTCGGGAATTTCTTAGCGGTATCGAATGCGGAAAGTTCCTTGCGGATCGTCAATAATTCCTTGTTGATCTTAGCGATCGCATCCATATCAAGATCCAGCTCGATACCCAATTTCTTGCAGAAGATATAGACCAGTTCTACTGCGGGAGCAGCTGGTCCTCCGGCGAAGTTCCATATATTCGTATCAACGATATCCACCCCATTGATAATGGCGGATACGACCGACGCCAATCCGTAACCGGGCGTACAATGCGTATGGAAATCCACCGGTACTTTCAAGCTCTTCTTGAACAATCGCACCAATTCCGCCGTACGAGCCGGAGGTATCAAACCACTCATATCCTTCAGGGTGATCATATCTGCGCCCAGCGACTCCAGTTGAAGGGCCTTGTTTAAGAAATACTCATTCGTAAAAACAGGCTTATGCAAGGGCCGTCCATGCAAGGCGGCTTTTATACGTTCTACCGGAGAATGGTGAGGATCTATCGTATAACAGATGGCACAATCGGCCTTTCCCCCGAATTTCTTCACATAACGGATCGTGGATTTCACGTTATCCACGTCGTTCAAAGCATCGAAAATACGCATGATATCGATACCGGAACGAATCGAGTTCCGGCAAAAGCCTTCTATAATCTCGTCGGGATAAGGATTATAACCGAATAAATTACGCCCACGGGAAAGAGCGGATAGCTTTGAAGAATTACCTATTTTCTCTTTGATGATCTCTAAACGATCCCACGGATTCTCACCTAAATAACGCATCACGGAATCGGGAACCGCCCCACCCCATACTTCCATGGCGTAAAAGCCTGCGTCTTTGTAGTAAGGAAGTACACGGTCTATTTGCGCTTGAGACATTCTTGTAGCGAATGCCGATTGCTGACCATCGCGAAGAGTCAAATCACGAATCAATAATTTACGTATCATACCAAATTTGTTTAGATCGTTTTAGTCAATATTCTGATTATATAACAGGATCTAAACAAATTTGATAAAGATTACGGGGTTAATAATAACCAATTTTTCTAAAACCTCAGTCTTTTACTTCCACAACGATCATTACGGGAAAGTGGTCGGAAGGAGTGCGGGCCTCGTATTTGCTCAATGACACCTCTTTCGGGAAATTACCGTTTTGCTCCTTCTGGGCGCTTTCTTTCACCTCGGAGCGATAGGTATCCGTTAAGATTCCATACTTCTTCACCTCAAACTCCTTGGTCAAGAAAAGATGGTCGATACGGCTATCGGTCTTGCGGTCCGGATGGAAACCGTTGAAGGTACCATTCGGGGCATAGCGGAAATCTGCGATCTCATAAGAGTCACGCATGATACCGGAACCATCTAACAACTTATACGACTCACTTGTTTGATCAACATTGAAATCTCCGGTCAGGATAGCGGGAAGTCTCTTCGGGAATTCCTTGATCTTCTTCAAGATCAACTTAGCGCTCTCGGCACGGGCTTGTACGCCGACATGGTCCATATGAAGGTTGAAGAACAAGAAAGTGAAGCCGGTCTGTTTGTCCCGAAACTCGCCCCACGTACAGATACGGGGCAGAACGGCGTCCCAGCCTTTGTTCGGACGGTCGGTGATCTCGGATAGCCAGAAATCGCCATGCTCCAAGACCTCGAACTTATCCGTGCGGTAAAAGATAGCCGAATGCTCTCCCGCCTGCTTACCATCGTCACGTCCCACGCCGATATAATCGTATCCGGGCATGGCTTGCCTCAAGTCCTGCAATTGCGGATATTTGCCCTCTTGGGTACCAAAGATATCGAACCCGTGAAACTGTACGATCTGGGCGATGTAAGGATAACGTTGTCCCCAACCGTTACCGTTCGTGGAATCGCCGCCGTTGGCGTTTCGCAAGTTATAGGTGGCCACCACCATTGTCTCCGCCTGTAACGTCATCAAGGCGCAAAGGATAAAAGCGAAAGTATAAAAGAATTTCTTCATGGTTTATATATTTAAAATGCGTGACAAAGATAACGTTTATGCCTCAAAAAACACCTCACCTCGGTTTGCCAAATCGGGGTTATCGCTCGAATACTTTCAATAACGCTAGCCTATCCTCCTCCTTTTTCACCCGAAGATAATTCCGGTAACCACTGAAGCCTGCCATAAGTACCAGTTCCATATTAGTCTTGCCTGCATTCGCAGGAGATACCCGCAAGCGGTCGAGAGCCATCAGACGGCAACGGTTTATCAAGCGGCAGAAATTCATGCCATACTCCTTGTTGATAAAAGCCGACAGGTAGCTACGGTTGGTACTTAGCCCGGCGGCGAGGTCGGTGATCCGCAACTTGGGGTCCAGATAAGGTTTCTTCTCACGCAGGTAGCGTTCTAGGCGTTTACGGTCTAGGGCCGGGAGATCGGGAGGCATATCCTCCGTCTTCAACGCCTCGGGCTGGACGATGAGATAATTCTTGTCGAGCATGTTATAACAGAGCATCATATAAAACACGAACGTTGGCAACACCCCCAGCCACACGAAATAGGAAGAGGAGAAAGTCTCCATATCGAGCAACAATCCCGCCAGCGGAACGGGTACGCAAACCAAGATAAAAACTTGCACGGCCGCCAGCCAATCCAAGGAGATACGCTGCGCCTCCGACGAGTAATCTACGATGAACCGCCTGTAACGATATATGTTCCGGAGGTTTAGCGCCGGGTAAAGCGTATTGTAGATAAAAAACACGAGACTTACCAGTATACCGCCCTCGAACAAGGCCCCCATAAGGAAGACAGGCACCACCCAGTGCCATCGATTCAGCCTCCGCCGCTCGCCGGTATCCGTTATCATGGATACCACCCAGAAAAACATCACCTGATCCAGCATCAGCGTCAATAAGAAAACGGGATAGTAATACGAGAAAGCGCACGGGGCGACCGAATAAAGCACCAACCCGAGCCAACCCAGCGACGTCACCAAGTAAGTCAGCGCCAAGAGCGCCCTCAACCGCCTTTCCTGCCCGCCCCTTCCGTACCGGCAGGCGTCCAGCGACATCATGACCATACATACCATGGCGCAGACGATGGGAAGGCTGAAAGCGAAAGCCTCCATAAGGCCAAGGCTCATCATGCCGTACCTCCTTCCTCCTTAGTCTCCCGCTCCCCGGCAGCCGCCTCCCGCTCGGTGGCGACGGCACGGGAATAGGTACGGAAATCCTTGAAACCTACCTGCCCGATCAGCGAGCTCACGCTCTTACCTTGGTTGGCGGGACGCAAGCGGAGCCTATCCAACTCCCTCAGGCGGAAACGGTTCAGGTAACGATTGAAGTTCATGCCATACGTCTGGTTGATAAAGGCGGATAGCACCGTGCGGTTCACGTCCAAGTCCTCCACCAGATCCGTCATCTTATAGCCCGGCCTCAAAAAAGGCTTGTGTTCCCGGAAAAAACGCTCGAAACGTCTCTGGGTCAATTTCCCGGAATGGCTACGGCGGAGGCGCACGTCTCCCGCATCCGTTTCCCCGGAGGAAGAAGGCGGGGATTCACGGCGAAAGACGTAGAGGCAGTATTCCCGCCGTATGACATGGTACGATAGCAAAACGTGCTGGAGGGCGATACCACAAGACACGGCCGCCGTCCAAATAGAATGGTAGAACCGGCTCCGTGGCATGAACGTAGGCAGGACCGATGAGAGCAGCGAGGCGATGGACACACCTACTAGGAAGATCACCCAGCACGCCGGCCCGCGAACCAGCGTATCCTTCCCTCTCGCCCTCTTATAATAAGATACCAGCAACGCCAGCGTAAGGATATAATACAAGAGGCCGAAAACAACCCTCAGCAGGGGCTTGAGGGTAAAAAAGCGGGTATACCACTCGTACCCCGCGGGAATCACCTCCGCTTTCCCCCTCACGATCTCCAGCCGCACGTCGAAAGGCACGAAGCACGACCAGACCAACATCGCCAGCGCCAGCAGCCCGGGTACGAGATAATGGAGAGGCGGGAATTCCTCCGGCTCGCCCAGCCTCGTGAGGAAACGGACGATCCGGTAGAAGAAGATAGACGGCAAGACGAAACAAAGCAGGCAAACCACGTTGAGCTGGACAAACAACGAGGGATAAAACTGATAGCAAAATGTGACCAGCCACCCGGTAGCCGAGACGGATAGGTAAACCAGCAATATCCTCTTCAAGTCCCGCTCCTCCCGAGACAGGCAATCCTGCAAGGAAAGCCCCACCACCATCCCGCAAGACACGGCGGAATAGACGGGTGCCAATACCATGATAGAGATCATATAAACTGTCAGGTTGTCCATGCCCCAAATATATCGCTTTTTTATCAAGGCCTACCGCTTTTTGATAGAAAAGAGACATTTTTACCTTTTTGCGTGTGAATTACGATCTGTCCTATCAATAAAATCAGCTAATTACAATTTGTCCTAATAGATTCGGACGGATTGTCATGCGGGAAACCCGCCCCCTCCCATATCTTAGCGGCAACTAAATATGAACATCATGGAAGAACAAATCATCCTAAGCGTTGACCTGTACGACAACGCTCTCACAGAGAAACAAGGCGACTACGCCGGTAAGCCGCGCATCACGGGTACGTTACGAAACGAGGACATCGCCTTACGCGGCTATACGGCCTCGCCTACTAAGGCGAGTCGACCCGCCTAAAATATGTTAATACGACAAGAATACTCACAAATATCAATCTTTATCGAACATGAAAAATAAGTATCTAATAACAAGCATCTTACTATTCCTTTCACTCGTATCGGCATGGGGGCAAGGGACAAGCATAATAGATATAGATCTTAGTAACGATAGCTATAAAGGGGGAATTACCATTGATGAAAACAATAGAGAATATTATATTCACGGTACGTATGATATCGAAAACCAAGGAGTGCCAACACAAGAAACCGGATACGGCACAACAGCCCAGAATAAAGCGAAAGCCGTTATCATGGTCGCCAGAGGCATACAGGTAAAGATCACGCTGGACAAGGTAAATACCAAGAATTTCCCAGAAGACGCACCTTATTGCGCCTTATACGCCGATGAAGCCCAGAGAGTAGAATTGATCCTAGTCGGAGATAACAGCTTGGCAGGTGGCCATGACCTACCCGCCATTTGCGCACCTACAGGCGATGGTACCGAGCTTATAATAAAAGGTAAAGGAAAACTAACGGCCAAAGGAGGAATTGAAGCCGCCGGAATAGGCTCACGATACAGTAAAGATGCGAAAGGAACCATCACGATCGAGAACGGTACCATCATTGCCCATGGGAAAGGATATGGAGCCGGTATCGGAACAAGTGCTAATTCCAATGGTGGAACCGTCCGGATCAAAGACGGGAATATCACCGCCACAGGGGGTGATTCCGGGCCGGGTATCGGGGTATCGGGGACTCCCGCTCATGCTAATCCACCCATAACTTCCGGAACGATAGAGATCAGCGGGGGAATCGTAAATGCCACCGGATATAACGGTATGGGCGCAGGGGAAGGAAAGGTAGGGGAAACAGTCACGATAAGCGGGGGGATCATCTCCGCTATAACGAATAAAGATGGAGGCAAAGCTATAAACGCGTCATCTTATGTCCTCCCCTCCGGTCAGAATAGCGCTATCATATTTCTAAAGGAATATAATTATAGTAGCATTGAGGGTAGCATCAAGGGTAGCATGATAGATGGCAACAACGTCGACATTACCCACTATACCATCGACCGGGATTACGAGATACCGCCCGGCTATACACTCCATATAAGAAGGAAACAGACATTGACGATCGCCGATGGCGTAACCCTCACCAATGAAGGGACGATCAGCAATGAAGATAGTGGAACCATCGACGGCAACGGAACGATAGAGAACAATGAGGATCTCAAGAGTGACAATACCAATATCAAGGTTCAGCTTAATGGTCAGAAGATAAAGTACAAAGTGAACTTTCAAACCAATTATCCCATCGACGACGGCACTAATAGCACAGAATACCTATCAGAAACTGACGCATTAAGGCCAGGTGAGCTCACCTATACATATTACACCCTAGTAGAAGGCTGGTACGACGATAGAGAAGGCGGGAATCAAATAACCAAGATCACCGGGCCTATGACCCTCTACGCCCATTGGACAGAGAACCTGATCAAGACCACCGCCTCCCCGGCCACGCTGGAAGGGACGTACGCCACGCCACTGGAGCCGAATGAGCTTTATGACCTGTCCGGGCTCCTCGCTCCCGATACCTACGGCGATAAGTCCGACTATAAGTTCGAAATCGACGGTGCAGCTTATGGCCTGACGGTAAACAATGATAACAAGCTATGCGGTTCCCCCAACAAGGCTACCGCAACATCCGGAGCTAAGATACGCATTGACATCAGCCATGTCAATTGCGAGAAGCCGGAGAGCGTAGACATCCCAATAACGATCCACCCGAGAACACTCACCGTCACCCCGCGGGCCGAGCAAATACTGTATAAAGGCGAGGCCCCGAAATATGACACAAGCGGAGAAGCCAAAGGAGAAACTGGCCATAGACTCCCCAACCAACCTTATCATTCCGGGAGATCTCAAGCTAATAGATAACGACAAGTTCCTAGCGTCCAACTACAAGCTGGAACTCACGCCGGATATCCCATGTACCTATACCGACAAGCTACCGGAAGAGGCCCGTGTAGAACTTGGTGGCGACAAGAAGGGGGAATGGTATGCCGGAGCCGTTACCTTCTCCGCTCCCCCCGGTTTCACCATCAAGCTGAAAGAAGCGGAAGAGACTGGCATACAAACCAAAGCGATTAGCGGGCTAATCGCTTCCGGCGAAGTCTTCGCCGCCTCCTTCACCTTCAGCCAAGAGGGAACCTTCGACGTAACCTACCTGCTCAAACGTGACGCCCCTTATACGCGAGAGTACGACTATAAGGCCACGGATATCCGCCTCGACCTCAACGCCCCAACCGTAACCATCTCCACCAATAACCTCGGCTATACCCTCACCGCCACCGATGGCAAGGGCAGCGGCGTAGCTTCCGTCCTCATCGACGGTACTTCCGTGCAGCTCACCTCCGACCGCTATGACGGTTCCGGAAGCGAGGGCCTCCAGACCTACAAGGTGACGGATCACGCGGGGCACGAGAGCGCGGGCACGTTCAGCCTTGCCACTCCGCCCCCGGTATACACGGTCGTAATCCCCGAGACCGCAAACGCGACCCTCACCCCCTCTCCCGGTACCTATTACTATGAGGAGGGTGATCAATTCCTCCTCTACCTTGAGCTAGACTCGGCCTACAGCCAGTCTACCCCCGTGGTAAAGGCGAACAGCCGGGCGATCACCCCCAACCGGGACGGCAGCTACACGATAGCCGTCTACGAAGATATCCGGATCACGATAGAGGATATCATCGTATCCACCGCCCGGATCACCGACAACAAGAGCCGTATCCGCTCCTCCGGCGGTACACTCTACATCGACACCTCCGCCCCGCTCGACGTATCGATAACGACAATGGCCGGAAAGCTGATCCGCCATTCTCCCCTCCCCGCCGGTAGCAACCACTTGTACGGCCTGCCGGCCGGCTTCTACGTCGTGAGGCTATCCAACGGCACGACCGCCAAGGTAGGAATCGCCCGGTGATAAGCCAAAACGCCCCGGAAAGAATCAATCCTTCCGGGGCGTTCCTGTATTCCAAGGTTTGCCTAATCTGAGAACGCAGACATGATCGGACGAGCGATCCACACTTGCGGCTGCGGTACGTCCAACAGGTAGGCGATCGTACCGGCGATATCATATACCATCGTACTCTCCGGGATCTTGAAGCCTTTCTTTACGTTCTTTCCATAGAAAACGATCGGGGTTTGCATCTCGTTCATCGTCTTGCCACCGTGACCGGTCTCGATACCGCCGTGGTCGGCCGTCAGTATAACCACCGTATCATCCATGATATCCGCCTCACGAACGGCATCCATCACTTGCGTCAAGCAACTGTCCAAATGATTCACCATCGCGAAATACTCCGGGGAGCTCCAACCCTTGCCATGTCCGGTACCATCCGGCTGATCGTATATGATCGCGCAAAGATTCGGCTTCTTCTCCTTGATATACTGAACGGCTACCGGGGTACATCCGTTCGGGTTCTCAGCCGACATCGGGGCATGCTTACGGAAGCTCATGGCCAAGGTATCCACCAGATAATTCATGCCTTCCCACTCATAGATATAGCCGATCTCGGCTTCGGGAGCCTTATCCCGGTACAGGCCGAAGATATTCGGGAAACGGTTGTCGCTATTCACGACACGCGAAGGAAGCTCCGGCGTACGAGATCCCCACTCCGTATATCCGTGCAACTCCGGTCCCGCTCCCATAAACATGGAAGCCCAATTACAAGCACTCGACGAAGGCAGGATCGAACGATTCTCTAACGTGGAGGCGCCTTCCGCCATCATCTTACGGAAAGTAGGCATATCCGCCCCATTATTCAAGCAATGGGCGCTCAAGCCGTCGAAACCGATCAAGATTACATGCTTTGGCAGATTCTTCTCTTTCAAAGGCGCTTGCTGAGGTGCCGTATTACAGGCGCTCAGGCAGTATGCGATTACCGCACAACAAATAAATAAGATTTGCTTTTTCATCTTACCGTGTTTTTCTTTTATGATTAATATTGAAGTATCTTAGATTCCGTCAGACAAAGGTACAAAGTTTAACTAAAGTTCAAAAAGATCATTTATCTTTGTGGCTTAATCTAATCTTATTTTCATAAATACGTATGTACAAACATTTCCTGACAAGCGTATTGCTTGTATTTTTCATGCTATCCTGTAGCAAACCTTCCCCTTTTGAGGGAAAGATGCGAGAAAGCGTACAAACCTCCCTAAGCTGGAGAAACGACACGACCGGTATCTGGGAAACAGCCGGCTGGTGGAACTCGGCGAACGTATTGACCGCCACCATTCGCTACGGCGCCGTAACCAAAGATCCGGCCATCCCATCTGTCATAGAGGATGTATTCGAGAAAGCCCGTCATTACCAAGTAGGCGTAGACTCAACCGGTACTCCCCGTTATTGCGACAACTTCATCAATGATTATTACGATGACGAGGGTTGGTGGGCATTGGCATGGATCGAGGCCTCCAAACTGACCGGAGAGAAAAAGTACCTAGATATGGCCGAGATCATATTCGATGATATGACAACTGGCTGGAGCGACGCTTGCGGAGGTGGCATCTTCTGGAAAAAGAACCCTTTGCATTACAAGAACTCCATAGCGAACAACCTGTTCTCCCTGACAGCTATCCGATTATATAAAGCGACCCAAAATCCGGCGTATCTCGACTGGTTCAAGAAGAACGTGGATTGGTATACGCAAACCGGCATGATCAATACGGACATCTACCAAATCGAGGACGGCACGAAAGACGATTGTACCCCCAACCGCAACGCCCACTACACGTATAACCAAGGCGTAGCCATCGCTGTCTTAGCCGAGATGTATCTCCAAACCAACGATAAATCTTACTTGGAGCTAGCGGAAAAGATCGCCGACGCTACCATTACCACGCAATTGGTAACCGACGAGGGTATACTTCGTGAGATGAAGCCCGAGATCGATGATAGCAACGACGGTGTCCAATTTAAGGGTATCTTCATCCGTCATTTAGCCTTCCTGTATGAAGTGACAAAGAATCCGGCTTATAAAGATTTCATCTTGAAAAACGCAGAATCCATCATCACGAAAGATTATGACCCCACATCCAAAAGCTTCGGTTGTTATTGGTACGGCCCTTTCCACAAGGAAAGCTCGGCAGCAAACGCCTGCGCTTTGGAGTGCGTGATAGAGGCTTATGAGTTAACGAAATAGGTATCCGGGGAGACGCAGCTTGTCATTATTCACACAGCCAGCGGGCGATATTCCGCTCTGGCTCCCCCGGAGCTGGAACGGATGTCACGTACAGCTCTGGCTCATTGACAAAAAAACAGGACGGCGGACATCTCCGCCGTCCCGCCCAAAAGAGACAGCCTTATCTCTGTTTGTATTCATGTCAAGGTTGGTTGTTTACTGATAACGGGGCCACATAAACCCTGTTTTTCATATCGTGCACAAACATAAGACTTCTTTTTCACAAAAGAACAAATTCCTTCTTCTTTCTAGAAATACATGCTTTATAACATACCACACTCCCTCTCGGTTGCTAGCGTGGACTTCTATTACAAAGGATAGGCGACGCAGCACGCTACGTCTCCCTCCGCTTTCTTTTTACCAATAATAGGTCTCCATAATCTCCTTCATTTTAGGGGTATTCGTGTCCTCATCCTTAACATCTTTCCGCAGCTTCAGCATCTCCTCCTTCATTTGCCGGATAATCTTGGCGTATTGGGGATCGTTGTAAGCGTTGTGATTCTCACGAGGATCGGATTGAAGGTCGTAAAACTCCCATGCTGGTGTCGTGGTCTTATCCTCCGAACCAGTCATATTCAGACGGTCGCCATAGAAAAACATCAGTTTATACCGCTCATTACGGATACCCATATGGGCCGGACGGTTCGAATGTTGGGTCCAATAACGATAATACATCTCCTTACGCCAATCCTTTGGGGTATTTCCTTTCAGATTATCGCGAAAACTATGGCCCTGCGATTCTTTCGGGGTCTTCACGCCTGCGTAATCCGCCAGCAAAGAGGCAAAATCCACGTTCAAGATCATATCCTTATTGCGGGTCCCCGCCGGGATCTCTTTCGGGTAACGGATCACGAAAGGCATACGTAGAGACTCCTCATACATCATACGCTTATCGAAGAAACCATGCTCTCCTAAGAAATAACCTTGGTCGGATACGTACACCACGATCGTATTATCGGCGATTCCCATATCGTCCAGCGCTTTCAATAACTTCCCGATATTATCGTCGATCGTAGCCCCGCAACGCAGATAGTCGCACACCAATTTCTGGTAAGCGGCGCTACGGGCGGCAGATCGATGCATGCCCTTCGTCGTAAAAGGCAACTCCGGATACCGGCACCACCATTTATCAGGGTCTTGCGACGCCACGTCCCAACGACGAGCCAACTCCTCCAAAGGCTGTCCGGAGAAGGTACGTCCATTCGTCTCCGGCCCCCAATCAAATAAGTTCTCCGGTTCCGGGAAAACAACGCCGTCATACAAATGCCTCATCCGTTCCGGGAAATCCCAAGGCTCGTGTGTAGCCTTGAAATGACAACACATCATGAAAGGCCGGTCCTTATCGGCCTCTTTCATCCAACGGATCGCCTTATCCGTCACGATATCCGTGGAGAAACCTCGTACCCGCTCCCCGAAATTACGCTCACCCGGCCAAGGGTCCGTACAGTTTATGAAAGTAGGGTCCCGGTACTCGCCTTGGTCATGAAACACGGAATAGAAGTCGAAACCTTGCGGTTGCGTTTTCAGATGCCATTTACCGACCAAAGCGGTCTGATAGCCTCCCGCCCGCATTTGCTTGGCGATATTATCCTGCTCCGGATCAAAGGAATCACTTAACGTGTAGACACCGTTCACGTGACTATAGGCTCCGGTCAAGATCGCCGCACGACTAGGGGAAGAGATCGAGTTCGTACAAAAACAATTATCTAACACGCAGCCCTCCGCAGCCAAGCGACGGATATTCTCGTTCCGGGCATAATCACCCAACACCCCCCCGTAAATGCCCCAAGACTGGGAAGTATGATCATCCGAAAGGATAAACAAGATATTGGGACGTTCCTCTTGCACTGGTTTATCGGCGGCAAAAAGGAACTGCCCGTTCCCCGAAAGACAACAGGCAGTCATTCCGATACTTATGATCGATTGTTTCATAGGTCATGACGTTTTTTCCCTTGTACTAGACCCGGTTCCCTACGCTCTGTTCCCTTTACGCGCATTAGGTTATCCCCTAACTCATGACGTTTCAGGTCGGCGATCTTCATCAATTTCGCGGCTTCCTCAGGATACTGGGTGATCACGTTATAACGCTCTCCCGGATCACGGCGCAAGTCGTACATCTCCGGTTTCATGATCTCCAGATTCGTCAACTTACCCGGCTGGCCGTCGTTTCCCGGCTCATAAGCCCCGTAAGTAACGTATTTATGAGGGAATACCAGCTTAAACATACCGTCCGTGACAGCCTCCAAGTCATTCTTGTTATAATAATAGACAAAGGATTCACGAGGATTCGCGTCTTTCTTGCCCTCTATCAATGATAAGATACTAACGCCATCAATCTTGCGAGTAGGCAGCGGGGCCTGCGTGATCTCGGCGAACGTAGGAAGAAGGTCGATATTAGAAGCTAACTTATTACAAGTCGTACCCGGTAACGTCTTACCTTTCCAGTACATGATACAAGGAACCCGGTTACCACCATCAAAGGTCGTAGCCTTTGCCTCACGTAACCCACCGGCTGAACCGGCATGATTCCCGTAATTGGTCCAAGGGCCATTATCGGAAGTCAAGATCACCAACGTATTATCTTCCAAGCCCAGCTCACGCAATGTCTTGAATATCTCACCTACACTCCAGTCGATCTCCATCATCACGTCGCCATATAAACCCTGCTCGCTCTTTCCCTTGAATTTATCGGAAACGGCCAACGGTACATGGGGCATATTATGAGCCAGATACAAGAAGAAAGGCTTATTCTTATTCTTCTTGATGAAATTAACAGAACGGGTGGTATAATCCGTAGTCAACCGTGTTTGGTCCGTATTATAACCGATAATCTCGTTTCCGTCATAAGTCGGCAAATCCGGGAAATTAAAGACCTCACCTTGTTGCGGGTGGAATGGCCACATATCGTTAGAATACGGCAAACCATAATACTCATCGAAGCCATTTTGCAAGGGAAGAAATTCCTTTTGGCTACCTAAATGCCATTTACCGAAGATAGCGGTACTATATCCTTTCTGTTTCAATACCTCTGCGATCGTCATCTCATCCGGATGGATTCCGTAGTTCGAATCCGGTCCCGGAGCGCCGGCGAAACCGATACGATTCGGATAGCAACCGGTCAACAAGCCGGCACGAGACGCTCCACTGATCGGCTGTCCCGCCAAGAAGTGTGTAAAACGAACGCCTTCCGCCGCCATTTTGTCGATATTCGGAGTGGTATATCCGTAAGCCCCATTAAAAGAAAAATCTCCGTACCCCACATCATCCAAATTAATCAGGACGATATTCGTGTAATCAGCGGCTATGCCTGCCATTGAAAAGGCTGAGGCGGCCGTCAGTAACATTAGTTTATTCTTCATGATATTATTTATTGATATATTGGCTTTTAATTAAACAAATATAAACATACATAATCAGACGTTCTTTCTTTTTACATTTTTTAAAGCAAGAATAGTCCTAGGATTATCACTTTTCTAAAGAACGCTCAAAAGCATCTCTCATCGCTTGCAACTCCTTTACTTTCTCGGGATATTGATCTTTGAAATTCATATGTTCCGTGTTATCCTTTTCTAAGTTGGAAAGGAACAACTCATTAAGGACCTTCTCTCCCTCCGGAGTCACGTCATGGGGATTCGCTATTAATTTCCATTCCCCGCAACGGACAGCCCATTGCTTCCCAAAATCAAAATGAAGTGCCTTATGAGGAGAAGATTTGGAACTGTCTTTGATAAGTGGGAGTAAGCTCTTTCCATCCACATCCATCCCTTCCGCTGAAAGACCGCATAATTCGACCAAGGTAGGAAACCAATCGATATTCATCGCAACCTGATCACGTACCTCACCTTGTGGCAGCTCCTTGGGCCAGCAGATGATAGCCGGAACCCGGATACCTCCCTCAAACAAAGAGAATTTTCCGGCCCGGTAAGGACCGCTATAGCCTCCTCCTCTAAAAGTACGTTCCTCCATGCTATGCCCGTTATCCGATTGGAAGATCAAGATGGTATTATCAGCCAACCCCTCGGCAGCCAAGAAGGTACGTAACTCCCCTAAATAATCATCGAAAGTAGAGACAAACGCCGCATACATTCTTCTGGGATTAGGTAGGTCCGCATAATAATCCAACCATTTCTCGCTGGGCTGCAATGGGTAATGAGGGATATTTACCGCCCAATAGATAAAGAACGGTTTCTCTTTATCTTCCGTAGCGAATTTCTTGATCTCTTTCAGGTTCTCTGCGGCGAAAAAGTTGCCCGGAGAATAGATCTCCCTCTCATTCTGCCACAAATCATGCCGATTCGGGCCACCCCAATAATAGAAATGGGAATAATTATCCACACATCCTCCTCGTATTCCCCAAAAGTAATCGAAACCCTGTGCGTTCGGCCCCTGTTCTATACGGTCGCCCAAATGCCACTTTCCGATCAAGGCGGTACGGTAGCCATTCGATTTCATTCGCTCGGCTATAGTCTCTTTCTCTACCGGTAAGAAACTATTCCCTCCCGCATTCACTGTAAGTCCCGCACGTTTGGCGAATTGTCCCGTCAATAAGGAAGCCCTCGACACCGAGCTAACCGCCGCCCCATAAAACTGGGTAAAGCGAACGCCTTGATTTGCCAAGGCATCCATATGGGGAGTACATAAATCTTTCGCCCCAAAGCAGTTCACGTCCAGTGATCCATGATCGTCCGTATAGATCAAGATCACGTTCGGATGAGCCGACTGAGCCTCAACGATACCAGCGAGCAGAAGCCCGCTGGTAGTTAAAATGAGTTGTTTTATATTCATGATTTATTTATTGAATATCGTTGTTAGATACATTACTTCCAAATATTCCACCAATCTTGCCAATCCACAAGATCTTCAGTCTTTCCTTTCTCGAAAGATTGTCTGTAATCCTCCACATTCTCTTTCAAGCACTTTTCTAATCGCTCCTTTTTCTCGGGATAAGCCGCCGAAATATCATTTTTCTCACTCGGATCTTTCGCTATATTATATAATTCATATTTTCCTTTTGTATAATAAAGTTTATAATCCATATCAATCACGGCCCCTTGATAACCAGAGCAAAAGACTAAAGGCTTTATCCTATTAGTTTCATGCTTCATTAGCTTAGGCCATAAAGACTCACCATCCAATACAAGTTCTTTATTATTAGACACATTCACGATATCCAATAATGTCGGCATATAATCCACGGTAGAGCAAGGGACTCCCAGTTTACTACCTTTCGCCAATTTCGCCGGCCAACACATAAGCGATGGAACCCGTATCCCTCCTTCGTAAAGAGAACGTTTTTTACCCCGGAAATTCCCGGGAGAACCCGGAGTCTCCAATTCTGGGCCATTATCACTACAAAAGAGAATTATGCTATTCTCATATATATTTTTTGCCTTTAAATAATCCACTAAACGTCCTATCTGTTCGTCTAAAGCCGTAATACAACCATAATAATTTCGTTGTTGCAGATCTAAGTCCTTATATAAAGCAACCTGTTGAGGACCAGCTACACAAGGTAAATGAGGAGCATGAAACCAAATCACACTAAAAAAAGGTATACCTTCTTGAATAGAACGCTCCATAAAAGGCAATGCCCTATCCATTATAATTTTGGAATCATCCCCTTTGAGATCTTCAGTGACCTTTGTGCCCTCCTTATCCCAATAGGCGGTTCCATAAGCCAGACTAGGTTCTCCCTCACGAATATAGTCCCAAAAACAACCATCATTCTGAATCGGCTGTATCATCGGATCAAACGTCGGCACTTTTGATTCCGTAATAAAAGACTCCTCAAATCCGTGCCAAGAGGGTGGATTATACAAATGTTTATTATCCACACTCCCACGATTCGCATCCTTTTCCTTATATGTCAACGTTCCTAAATGCCATTTTCCAAAAAGCCCTGTCGTATATCCGTTCTCTCTCAATAACTCAGGAAGCGTGACCTCCCTTTTTCTGAGTATTCCAACATTCGCTGAGAACACACCGGTTCGGAAAGGATGCCTTCCAGTCAATACACTTGCCCGTGTCGGGGATGAGAGAGGAGCGGCAGAATAAAATCGCTCCATAATCACTCCATCTGAAGCCAAAGCATCCAAATGAGGAGTTTTAATTATGGTATTCCCATTGAATCCAACATCTCCCCAGCCCATATCATCTGCCATGATTACAATAATATTTGGACGCTCACTTGCTAGCACGCCAAAAACATTTGATGTAATCAAACACAAACCACATAAAGCAATCTTATTCATAACTCTAAAATATTAAAGATTCAATTAGAGGGTGAACACATCAGCCCACCCTCTAACTTCAACTAATCCCAGTTTGGATTTTGTTCCAAATTTGGATTTAAAACTATTTGATTATAAGGAATCGGCCATAGATAATCCCGCTTCGGATTGAAAGAACGCTCAACCACAGCGATACCTTCATTATTATGCATCATACCGTTATTCTCTTTCTCTGCTGTTTTCCAACGCAAAATATCGGAATAATACAGTCCTTCGAAAGTTAATTCGATACGGCGTTCTCTACGAACTATGATCAAGATATTTGGCGTTTAAATCGTCCTGCTCCTTTA
>OBXH01000576.1_pt1 | contig 31694 bp, 34 predicted proteins | sample 1538101 | NCBI WGS metagenome assembly OBXH01 (sample SAMEA2580141, study PRJEB22360) | human gut metagenome | biome: human gut; feature: human-associated habitat; material: faeces | place: Denmark | collected 2008/2010 | reverse complement strand
TGCAGGACGCCGCGAAGTCAAGCTCCCCCGAGGAGCCGGCTTCGCAGCAGCCTGTCGTGCAGTAAAAGCAACGGCAAGTTTCGCCAACGTGCCTCCGATGTGCGGACGAATCATTACCGCGCGGCTGGCAACGCTTGCGGAACTTAAGACAACGCTCACCTTCGAAGATGCGGCCAACCTTGACGAATGTTTACTCATTGAGAACTATCACAATTGGCTGGCACAGAAGCTAGGGGAAGAAAATGGCCGACGGAATTCTTGAAAATTTGATGATCCGCATCGGTCTGGATGTCGCTGAAATGCAGGCCGGATTACGGTCTGTTTCAGCGGCTATCGAGCGCGTTTCCGCTACTGCCGAAAACTCAAGCGATTCAATCGACCGGATTGCCGCGACGGCGTCGAAGACGAGCATTGTTGTCGGCAGGGCATCGGACGATGTGGCCGACCGCATCATGGAAATCGGGACGGCAGGGCAGAAGGCTGCCCTTACTGTCTCTAGAGCTATGGATACGATCGGCGCCAAGGCGTCCGGCGTTACAAACATCCTCAAAAGCTTAGGCGGTCCGCTTTTAGCGGCCTTCGCCGGGCAAAAGCTCTTCCAGCAGTTTTCGCAGGGCGGTGACGCTCTGGCCAAGTTGTCCGATCGTTTGGGCATGTCAGCCCAGAAGATTGACGCGTGGGCGAAGGCAAATGAGGATGCTGGCGGCAGTCAGGAGGCTTTCAAGGGCGCCTTAGAGAACTTCATTCTTACGACCGGGAAGGGCGAGGAAGAGTTCTTTCGCATGGGCGAACACATCAAGGGCCTCAATCAGCGACAGGCCGAGTGGTTTTTAAAGACTCAGGGCTTGTCGGCAGACAGTGCCGCGGTCTTTTTGAAGTATCGCGATTCCGCCAAAGATGCTGCCAAAGCATTTGAAGGCGTGGCAATGACCGATGAACAGGTCAAGATAGCCCGTGAATTTAATCGGCAGTGGAAGTGGTTCACGAATCAGGCTTCATCACTGGGCGGCATCCTCATGACCGTTGTCATGCCAGTCATGACAAAAGTCTTGAAAGCACTGTCGGACGGGGTGAGGTTCTTAAGCGAGCACTCTAAGGGAATAAAGCTCTTGGGCGGCATGGTCGCGGCGGTATTCGGCGCGTCGTATCTCAAGAGTGTGTTGGGGGCATCCAAGGCGTTTACTGTCCTGATGAACGTCGTCAAGGGCGGCATGCCGGTCATGAAGGGGTTCAACGCCATCGTTGCAATGAACCCCGTCGGTGCAACAATCGCCGCAGTGGTTGCTCTCGGGCTTGCGCTGGACGATCTCTTTGCCTTCTTGCGAGGCGGCAACAGCCTTATTGGCAAATTTTTGTCTTGGCTAGGGCTCAGCGACACGCAGATCGATAACCTGAGAAAGCGGATTGTCGCTTTGGGAGAAATCCCCGAGTACATTGCCAATCAATTTAAGGCTGGTTGGCAAGAAATCAAAGCAACCGTTTCAGGATTCGCCAATCTGATTAATTTCGAGGGGCTAGCCAAGTCCGCTAAAGAGTTCTGGGAAGGCATGAAGGTTGGAGCTTCCATGATTGGAAGCTTCATCGCGGCGCCTTTCAAGATGCTCGTAAAGTTGATGGATAGCATCGAGAAGTTTTTCACGGGTCTTCCCAGCGCCATTAGCGGCGGGTTCGATGCCTTTGCTAAGCATCTGTACGAGTCGTTTCTAGCCATCTTCATCACGCCGATCAAGGATGCCATCGCGTCAATCTTTGATATTGACTTTGGCAAGGTTGCTGATACGGCTAAGGGCATGGCCGATAAGGCCGTAGGCAAGGTGAAATCTTTCTTCGGTTTCGGTGACGATGACGAAAAGAAAGAGGAGCCGAAGCAACAGGCCAAAACGAAGAGGTCAAACCCGAAAACCGATCAGGATGATTTCAATGCTCGCTATGAAGCGTATTTGAATCAGCAGATGGACGAGGAGGAGCGGCGTGCGTTTGGCTCGCCTGAATCGCCGCCACCAAGAAATGCCGAACTGTCTAACCGGCAATTGGATTACATGAAATCGCTTTTTACAGGGCGAGGACAGAATTCTGCCGAAGATTTCGAATACATCAACAAGATGTTGCAGGCAAATTCGGCTAATTCGGCAATTCAGATGTCTCCGGAAATGGCAGGTGTGTATCCGGCTGGAGCGTTGGCGGCCTCTACAGCAAATGCAAACAACCAACCGCAGGTAAAAAACAACCTGCGCGTGACGGTAGAAACGCACATTCAAACGGATGCGGATCCCAAAGCTGTCGGCGAAGCTGTGAGTCAGGGTGTTAACCGCGCCATGATGCGAGGGAAGGACCTGATCGCAAATGCCGCTACTGGCGTAGTACAGAAGGGGTGATCAGATGGCGCAGTCCAACAACGCAACGTGGGCTGTAGTCACGGCAAGCGGACAAAAGATCTGCGATTACGACTCGATCGATGACTTCGCAGACGATTCATCTGCTTCTGTGCCTACAGAACCGCAGGAAAACGGCGCCTTGTATGCATATGACAAGGTGCCGCAGCCGAATCAAATTAGCGTGTCTCTGCTTTTTTCCGGCGACTACTCCAAACAGCAAGCCGCTTTGGCAATTGTTGAGCGCGCCCTGAGAAGCACCGAGCTTTTCACCGTTGTAACCCCCGCCTCTGTGCGCGAGCGCATGACGGTTGTCGGTTTGTCGGTGACGCGCTCGGCTTCTTCGGGCGGCAACATGCTGATCATCGAACTTACGCTCCAAGAAGTGCGCAGCGCGCAGGTGGGCGGAGCAACCGCCGTTTGGGCTCCTAAGAATCCGTCCGGGGCAAGCAAAGCTGACGTCGGGCGAAAACAACCGCAAGGCGGCCTTATAGCGGATGCCATTGGAGGTTAAATGCAACAGGTCCCTTTAACTCCGCTTCCTCATCAGCAGTTCTCGATCGTTCTTGACGGTCAGAACTGCGTTATTACGCTGAGGCAGATGGGGAATGGTCTTTATGCATCCGGCACGATTGATCAGGTTGACGTGTTCTCTGAACAGTTGTGCAACAACCGAATTCCCGTGCCGGCCTTCAAAACAAACGACTTTTCCGGTCACTTGGTTTTCGTAGATACACTCGGCTCGGAGCATCCGAGATACGACGAGTTGGGATCGCGTTTCAAGCTCTACTATCTTTCTGAGGGTGAAGAATGGCAAGCATGACGTTCAGCAAGAAGGTCATTCGGGCCACAGTCACTCTTGACAAGTCGGGAATGAATAACCAAAAGGTCTTTGAGGGCTTCGCTACTCACGTATCGATCTCCAAGACCGGCGGCGTCGACTTCGCGCAGTGTGCGATTGAAATCTACGGACTGACGCTTGACGTGATGGCTCAGCTTACGGTGCTGAGCTTCCGTCCGCTTGGGCGCCGTTGGAATCTTCTCGCGATTGAAGCAGGAGAGAGCGGCGGCACCCTTTCTTCTATTTTCCAAGGTGAAGTGACCTCTGCTTATGCAGATTTAAATGGATCTTCGCCAGTGCTCAAAATGGAAGCAAAGACCGGCGCCTACCCGATCTTAGATCCGACGCCGCAGTATGCCGTGTCCGGCCAGCAGTCCGCTGGCGAGGTGCTGCAAATGCTCGCGAGTCAGACCGGCAAGACGTTTAAAAACGAGGGCGTTGACGCAACGCTTTCAGACTGTGTGATAACGGGCGATCCGATCACAAAAATGCGCGCTGTTGCTGATGCTGTAGGGGCTGATCTCATCATCGATGATGATCAAATCGCCCTTGTGCCTAGAGGCAAGGTGCGCCAAGCAGAGGGCGGAATACCGGTTGTGTCGGCTGATACCGGCATGATTGGCTATCCGACCTTCTCCGGCACGGGCATACAGGTCAGTAGCTACTTTCGTCCTGATCTTCGGATTGGCGCGGCAGTACGGGTTTCGTCAATCGTGCCGTCGGCCTCTGGCGTTTGGAAGATCGTGAGCTTGTCACACGAACTCTCTGCGAACACCCCCAATTCCGGAGCTTGGCTAACCTCCTTCGAAGGCATGTGGCTCGATGACTGAACGACTTCAAAACGCGACCGACTTTACGGGATCGAGCGAACTGAATGCATTGAACTTCTTTGTGTGGTCAATCATCACGAACAAGGTCAATACAGCCATCCCCGTGCGCGTAGACACAATCGAGCGCCCGGGCGACGGCGGAGGCGCAGCATATCTGTCCGCAACGCCGCTCGTAAAAATGCGCGCGGCGGACGGAACGGCCTTGCCGACAGTAAGCATCCCTAAGTTACGTTGGTTCCGCTATCAACACGGCTCGGCGGCGATCATTTGCGACCCCAAGCCCGGCGATATCGGTCTTGCAGTTTTCGCGCAGCAGGATGTAAGCGTGCTTTCGGGGGGAAACGAACCGGTTCAACCGGGGTCTTTCCGATGCTTCGACATTTCTGATGGATTTTTCCTCGGCGGCTTTTGGGGTTCGGCGCCGAAAACCTTCATTCATATCGAAGATGACGGTACTTTGCACATCGTGGCACCGAAATCTGAGCACGTCGAAAGCCCTCAAATCACCATTGACTGCGAGAACATCGTTGTCAATGCTTCGAGTGCCGCGACGGTGAATACCGAGACGGCGACGATAAACGCCTCTGGCTCAACGAAAGTAGACAGCCCAAAAGTGACGATCACCGGCGATACGAAGATTGAAAAAACGCTGATGGTTGTTGGCCAAATTACGGGCACGGGCGGTCTTGCCGTAAGCGGCGGCTCTGGCGCTACCGTCGACGGCAGTATGAAAACCACGGGCGACGTGCAAGCGGGCGGAATCAGTCTGCAAGGCCACGTTCACGGTGGCGTACAGGGCGGTTCCGGAACGACAGGGACGCCTCAATAGACGAAGAGAAACAAATGACGCACACGGCATACACACCGAAGCTCACAGACAACTGGGAGTTTCAGATTGATAGCGCAGGGCAGATCGTCATGTGTCAAAGCACCGCCGCGATCTGTCAGGCCGTAGCGAACGACTGCCGATGCTTCACAAACGATCTCTACTTTGAAAGCGAACGCGGCATTGATTGGTTTACGGACCAGCTCGGCAAGCCCATTCAAAGGGCAGTTGTAGCTTCAAGACTGCGCGAAGCAGCAGAGGCCGTGCCGGGCGTCGAATCGGTTGAATCGATCGAGCTTGAAATAGATCAGGACACAAGGCGCCTTACGGGCTCCATCAACATCATTACTACGGACGGTGACTATGGCCGAGCTGAACTTCGATAGCAACAAAGGCGTTGTCATCCCCGAGACGCAAGATGTTCGAACGGATCTTGCGGCCTCAGTACAAGAAGCTTTTCGCACAGATCCGTCGCAGCCCGTCCTCGATACAGATGCAACCTCTCCGATGGGGCAGGTGGTAGACATCATTGCCGCGGAGGTTCAGGCGAAAAATTCTGAAATCGCCTTTTTGGCAGCCATGTCCTCGCTCAGCACCAGCCGAGGAGCTTTTTTAGATGCGCTCGGTTCTCTCTATGGCGTTGAGCGCAAACTTTCCGAGCCGACGATCGTGACTTGTATTTGTACAGGTCTCAAGGGAACGACGATTCCCTATGGCGCAATCGTGCAGGATTCTTTGGGCAACCAATTCAGGCATTCAGCCGCGGGCGGCGCATCGATCGGCGAGGCGGGGACGGTTCAAACGACTTTCTCAAGCGTTGAGCACGGCGAGATTGAGGTTTTGCCGGACTCCGTTACGAAAATCGTGACTATTGTGGCCGGTTGGGATTCGATCACGAACCCCGACTCCGGCGCCACAGGACGCGCGAAAGAGCCGGACGGGGAATACATGAATCGCATCATGCAGAGCTACGCAATCAACGCTCTGGGCTCGCTCGAAGCGATTCAGGCAAAGCTTTCAAGCGTTGACGGCGTGCTTGACTGTGTGGTTCTAGAAAACTTCACGAACGAGTATCAGACCAAGTACGGCATTCGGATCGATCCGCACTCAATCGCAATCTGCATTGTCGGCGGCGAAGATGGCGATATTGCCGAAGCGATTTACCGCAGTAAGGATTTGGGCTGCGGGACGACCGGCAACTATTCGGTCGGGTATGTGGCGAAGGACCACTTCGATGCCAAATACACCTATCAAATCACTCGGCCGGAGTCTGAAGACTTCATGGTTCAAGTGACCTTTTTTGAAACTGGCATGTCAGATGAAGATCAGATAGCCGTCAAAGAAGCAATCATCGCTGATTTTTTGGGTGAAGGAACGAACCCGCGCATCAAGCTTGCCACTACAGCCTACGCCTCGCGGTTTTATCCGATCGTCCAAAAAGCAACGGATACACCGTTAAGAGACGTTGTTATTGGCTTGGGTACAGGGGAGAAAGGGACGTTTGTAGAGATCCCTGCCAACATCGAACCATCGATCTCGGCGGATACGATCTCGCTTGTTTTCGCTACGGAGTGAGGCTATGGCAGATGTTGAAGCGTGGCAGAACTTTGAAGATGTAGCAGACGTCGACGCGATGGCTGATGTGAGCTCGCTTGCTTCTGCTGCCATCCAATCCCAATACTCCCACTCCCAACAGTTTCAAAACTTAGCTCTGGCAGTGCGGGATGGGATTGACGCGACGAAGGACGTCGACAAGTTTCATCAAGCAATTGCAGATCCGCAGACTGCCTACGGCGTTTTTTTGGATTGGTGGGGCAAGCGCGTAGGCGTAGATCGGTACATCAAAGTGAACGGCGAGTACGTTCGCTTTGACGATGACTACTATCGATTCCTGATTTTTTATAGAGCGCTTTGCAACATTGCGAACGCCACTGCCGATGCGGCAAATCAGCTTCTTTCGATGCTTACTGATACGGTAGTTTTTGTCGTCGACTACCAAGACATGAGCATCAACAGCATCGTCATCATTGGTGCGATTTCTGACCTGCAAGCACAGATCTTGTCTCAGTATGGACTGCTTAATCGTCCAGCCGGCGTGATGACAAACCTGCTCGTGATCTATCCCGATGAGTCAATTTTTGGCTTTGACGGAAGCGGGCTCTTGCCCTTCAATCAGGGCGTTTTCAATCCCGGTCGAAACATCGCAATAGGATAAAAGCAAGAGCTAGCTGACAAATAAGCAACTCCACAAAAAACAATGATTGAACCCCGCTGACAGCGATGTTGGCGGGGTTTTCGTATTTGAAAAGGCTAAGAAATGGCTACGAATTACCCGCCGTACATGCTTTATTCACTTTTGGCCGCAGAGTTGGGTGACGATGAAGCAGTGATTCCGCCGCGCTTGGCGCAAGAGGCGGGCACCGGCCGCTTTTCTCAAGAAAAGGGCTGGCAGATGGTGACTCAGCTGCCTTTGGGCGAAGGCGGCATTCCGCCAAAGCGCGCAGATTTCAACGGCGTTCTGAAACTTTTGTCGTCCTACCTGCTCTGGTTCCAACAGGGCGGCATCATGAAATATTCCGCTGTGCTTGACTATGAGCCCGGCAACGAAGTTTTTCAGGGTTCTCAAAAGTTTAGGTGCCTTGTGGCCAATGGGCCCAGCACCACCGCAGTAGCACCCGGCAGTGATAAAACCGTGTGGAAAAACATGGATGCTCCCAGCGTAATCGCGGGGCAGATCACTCCCTTCTACAACTGCAAGCTGGGCGGTTCTGATGGGCGCCGCTTGATTCCGTGGGGGGAGAGCGTTGCAGATGAGCGCTATGTGCTGTGTGACGGCGGCGATGATGGTTTGGGCGGTACCGTTCCGAACCTCGTAGGAAAGTTCATTTTGCCGTCAACCGTCGATGAATCCGGTGCAACAGGAGGCTCCCAAAACGTCACGACTGCTGAGGCGAAAATTGCCGGTACGGTCGGAGAAACGATTCTGTCAGTTGAACAGATTCCATCACACACCCATTCGGGCGCTACGGGCAGCGCCGGCTCGCATTCTCATAATCGCGGGACCATGAATATCACCGGCAAAATTTTGGGATGCAACGAAGAAGATGCCTATCCGGGTGCCGAAGGGGCGTTTTACCGAGACGGGATGTCGTCAGGCGGCAAAGGCGGCTTTTCTGACTACAACATTTCGTTTGATGCGTCGCGTACTTGGACCGGATCAACCAACTCAACGGGGTCGCATACGCACTCGTTGTCCCTCGATGCAACAGGAGGAGGCAAGGGGCATACGCACTCCCTTACAGGTGAATCGCATAGCCACAAGATCACCTTGCCTCTCCCTCCCTTTTTTAAGCTGGCCTTCTTTGTAAAGCTCCCCGAATGATTACTCGGGCAACTTCACGAAATATGCGAGCTTGAAAAACGGCGGCAGCGGCAGATCGATTGCATGTGAGTGTGAGGCGCCATCAAGCGAATGTGAGTGCCCTTTGCCGCCACCGGTGTTGTTTAGCGACATCGTGTGTGAGTGCGATCCTGCCGAACTGGTTGAACCTGTCCACTTTCGAGCGGCGCTGAAAGAGCATTTGAACGAAGCATTTTCTGAGTCTCGATTGTCACTGTTTGGGCATGTTCCGTTTGAATAAAACGCGCCTTCGACGTAACTGATTTTGTGATCGTCAACGGGGAAGGAACCAGTGATATCCATTGTCCCGCGCGTGTGAGTGTGGCCCCCTGCCGAGGATGTTGAGCCGCTGTGGGTGTGTGATGGAATCTCACTCAACAAAAAAGATTCAAACAGGCCGAGAAATCGGCCTTTTTTATTACCAATTTTCCTAGAGGGCGCAAATGGCCTCTGCTGATACGAAAAAGTTCCAGTTCCATTACGTTCGGAACTCAGTCGGGACAATTGACGGTCAAAGCGTCCTGACTCAGACCGAAGATGCGATTAACGAGGTCGGAGAGTACACGTACCAGATCGTCGCAAATACCGAAGAAGCACTAAGAATTGCCAATCAGGCGCTCACCACCGCTGACTCAGCGCAGTCTGCGGCCTCCGCGGCAGTCAATACAGCCAATTCAGCTCTGAGTCAGGTGACCTCTTTGACCACCGTAGTGAATTCGTGGAATGAGCGAATCACTACTGCCGAGTCGAATTCGGCAACGGCGGTATCAACGGCAAATGAGGCGAAGGCAAACAGCGAAACAGCCATAAAGACAGCCGACGCCGCGGTTACCACGGCAGATTCAGCTCTTGAGTTGTCAACCGACGCGGTTACTACCGCCGGTTCGGCGCTTGATGCAGCGAATCACGCAGTAAACGTTGCGAGCGATGCGCAAACTACCGCGAGCGAGGCAAAACAAATTGCGCAGCAGGCGGTTGTAGATACCGAGGCGGCCGTCGATGTCATGACGACTTTGAAAGATGAGGCCACCACTCAAGCAAACAACGCCAAAACGTCTGCGCAGGACTCGGCCTCAAGCGCTAGTCAGTCGTCTGCAAACGCCGACTTAGCGAAGAAGTGGGCGACATGGACTACCGGGACGGAAGACCCAGACGACCCAACGGCGCCGCTCGATTACACCGTTGATGGATACGAATATTCCGCCAAATGGTACGCGGAGCAGGCCAAAGCAAGTGCCTCGGGCGCAGAAACATCGGTTTCAAAGTCCACTAGCGCCGCTTCTGCGGCAGAGAAATCCGCGGAGGCTGCTGAGTCGAGTGAGGACGCCGCCAAGACTTCCGAAACCAATGCCGGGAAATCAGAAGAAGCTGCGGCCCAATCCGCCACGGATGCAGAGGATGCCGCAAAGCGAGCCGAAGAAGCCGCCTCATCGTTCACGCCAATGACAGAAGAAGAAATTGACTCAGTCTTTAACTAAGAGAGGAGAGAAGCAATGTGAACGTCATTCGAACCCTTCTGGCTCCTGAAAGGCGGAGCTTAAAGCGCCTTTCAACCAAAGCCGCCACGCCCGCAGTGCGAGCGCAGGCATTGGCAGTGACGGACGAGGAGGTGCCCGAGGACACCTACGATCCCGTTAATTGGCAGCCCGGCGATCTCATCACGGCAAAGCGACTCAATCAAACGGATGCGGGCGTCGACAAAAACGCGGAGGAGATCGTAAAGATCAAATCCGACAAGCCCACCGCAATCCAAACAAATCTTATTGACAACCTTTTTTAACGACCAGGAATTAGAAAATTATGGCCACACAGTTTCTTGACCTTGCCGGTCTTTCCCACTACGACTCCAAAATTAAAGCCGTCTCCGCAGGCAGCATTTCTATTGCCGGCAAGATAGTAACGCTCAGCGCCATCTCAGGCGCCGTTCTCGGCACCTTCACGGTTCCGGACACGGTCTACTCCCTCGCGACCGAAACCGCCGACGGTCTTATGTCTAAGGCCGATTTCGCCAAGCTTGCCGGCATTGCCGCAGGCGCCACGAAGGTTGAAGAATCTACGACCAACGGCAACGTCAAGATCAACGGTACGGAAGTTGTCGTCTATGAGCCTGCAACCTATACGGCTCATGAAGATGCCGCTCTGTACAAGATCACCGTCACTGAAACCGGCGCCGTTTCGACCGCTACGGCTGTCACGAAAGCAGACATTACCGCTCTCGGCATTCCGGCTCAGGACACGACCTACGGCCTTGCTTCTGCTACTGCTGACGGCCTTATGTCTAAGGCTGATTTTGCGAAGCTTGAAGGCATTGCAGCTGGTGCTCAGGCAAACGTCATTGAAGCCGTCAGCGTCAATGGCAGCGCTCTCCCGATCAACTCGAAGGGCGTGAACATCGACCTTTCGGGCTACGCGCTCAAGGCTGACTTCACTAGCGTGCTTTCGTGGAAGGGCACGGTTGCCGCCTTCGCTGATCTTCCGGCTGATGCGGCTGTCGGCGACACGTACAACGTCGAAGCAGCGTTTGACCTCGATGGTCAGACCTACCCCGCGGGCACGAACGTCGCTCGCACTAGCGGCGATACGCCGACGTGGGATCCGTTGGGCGGCTCGTTCTCCGTCACGGCAGTTGCCACCGCCGACATTGATGCTCTCTTTGCTTAATCTCTAGGAGAAAAGTCTCATGGCTTCATTTCTCGATCTGGCTGGCCTGACCTACTTCAAGCAGCAGCTTTTCTCCAAACTGGCGCTTCAAGATGAGGTTGTGCTGCTAACGCCTCAGACGCTGACTGCCGCTCAGCAAGCGCAGGCGCTCGCGAATATTGCTGCCTTGGGACTTTCCGGCGGCACGATTAAGGGGGCGTTGGCTGTTCAGGGCACGATGACCGTACAGCCCCCGACGGCCAACGCAAACCCCGCGACGAAGCAGTACGTAGATGAAAAGGTGAGCGCCTCTACCGGAGTGCCCGCCGGCGCCATCATGTTCTTCGGCGTCAAGTCGATTCCTGACGGATGGCTTTTGTGCAATGGCGCAAATGTCAGCCGCACCACTTACGCCAATTTGTTCGCGGCTATTGGCACAAATTTTGGCTCTGGCAACGGCTCAACGACGTTCACATTGCCCAACCTAAGCGGGCGCTTTATTGAGGGCACGACCTCGACCGGATCGGTAGGCAATACCTATTCCGCTGGGTTACCGAATATCACGGGCGGTATCAATGTGGCTAGAGGGTGGGGCGGCATTGCTGATACTGGAGCCTTGTACAGAAGAGGAGAAACGCAAGCTCCAGGGGGTGGCGCCGCAAACGGCATCAACCTGTACTTAAATGCTTCTAAGTTATCTTCGGTTTACGGCTCTTCTTCGTCGGTTCAGCCACCTGCTGTCGCTTTGTTGCCTTGCGTCAAAATTTAACGCAAGGCAGAAGTGCCATCGCTGGGGGCTGAACGGTTGTACTGTTGCCGTAGGCTTCGTTAGACCAAGAAGCGTCAAATTCCAAACGGTAATTTGAACCGTTTGCATGCCCGCTATAAGCCGTATCACCTACATTAACGGGCTTGAGCGCCCCATTTTGTTCATAAAGTAAGCCGCTCCAAGGCGTAGGTAATTTATTGATTTGACCCGTGATATTCGGACGGCGAAGGGGAAGCCGAGGCCTCCCCTTCTTCAGTGACCCTTAGTTACCTAAGATACTTACTAACCGTCGAGACGAGCACAATCAAAGCTGCAACCGAAATTGCAACCTTGACGCGGAAGAATTTCTTGCCGCACCGTGCTACTATCTCTACGGAGATTGGCGAGAACTTTGGATCTGTCATCGCCTACCCTCCCAGAAAAAAGCTAAGGCCCTTTCCGTTGGCGCGGATTGGGCCTTTGCCTTTATTGGCAGTGCCACGCGGCACTGTCATGGCGGCATTTGCCGCCAATTCTGTAGGCCGCCCCGCGTTGGAGGGTGGCGAGCGAACCGTTTCGCCGCTCAACCGCGTGGGCATGATAACAGACCGATACCGAATATCAGCGGAACATTTACTGAGCACGGCAATACTTCAGGGATGCAATGCACTGGAGCATTTACTGGGGAAGAACGCATAGGCTTGAAATCTAATCAAGGTGGTGCTTGGGACGGGGGGCGCGTGACGCTGAATTCTTCGCGTTCTTCGAGAGTGTACGGTTCTTCTTCAAGCGTCCAACCACCCGCAATCGCGCTTCTCCCGTGCATTAAAGCTTGATGCATGGAAGTAACATCATGCTCGGCGGTTGAACAGTAGAGGATGAACCGTAGGTAGAGTTAGATCGGCTGGCAGAAAGGGCGAGTGCTCTAAAAAGCCGGTCCCCGACATCTTGTCCGTGCGTGTCGGCAGAACCTAAAGCTGTACCATATAAAGCGCCTGTATGGTTTGTCGTAGCAAGGGGATACCTAGTGCTTATTTGTGCAGAGCCGGTGATATTCGGTCATCAAAAGCGCGTTTCTAGCCCTGCGTTCTAACGCTGTTGAACTTAGGGCTAGGCACATGCTTCTCGATTGAGCGGATCAGCTCTCGTGCCGCGCGGGCTCAAGGAGCCCGTCAATCAGGCGGGCTTTTCGGGCACAGTCCTCTACGAAAGTGCTCCAGCGCGCCATTACAAGCGTTCTTGCGGCTAGGTAGTCACTGCGCTGATATGCGCGTGATACAGCTGTCCCGGAAACATGCGAAAGACACGCCTCTGCGACTTCGAAGGGCGTTTCATGATCAGCGAGCCATGACCGTGCGATGGAGCGCAGGCCGTGGGCTACTAGGTGGCCCCGAAGCTCGGTGGAGTGCAGGTATTTTGCAAGCGCCTGTGGGCTCACGTGCTTTCCCGCCTGCTTGGCGGCAAAGATGAAGTCGGAGCGCGGGTGCGGGGAGAGCCTCTGTTCTGCGTTAATGAGCGTCTGCATGAAGGACGTGATCGGCACGCGATGAGCTCGGCCTTTTTTCATCTCGATGGCTGGGATAGTGAGCACGTCCGCCTCGATCCACGACTTGCGAAGCTTTGCATTTTCGCCCGGTCGCAGCATCGAGCAGAGTGAGAAAAGAAAGAGCACGCGCATGCGCGCGGGGGCATCTTTCATCGTCTCCATGACAATCGGCAGTTCGCGCCATGGTGGTGCCGGCATGGGTTTGACGATGGGCGCCGCAAAGACGCGGCTGACTCTATCGATTGGGTTGTGCTGAATGTATCCAGCGCACACAGCCAAATCGAGGATTTCGCGGGTGCGCATAAGCACGCGCTTGAGCGTTGCTTGATGTCCTGCCGCCTCAATGCTTTTGACTGTGTGAATGACAAGAGGCGCGGTGATTTCGTCGATTTGACGACCGCCGATCGGCCTGATGATGTATCGCTCCAATCTCCGCTTTTCGTCTGTGTAAGAGACGATCCGGCCTCGCTTGAGATTGCACCAAAGCTTGAAGGCGTCTGCGAGCACATAGCCTTTCGGAGGCTCAAGTCCGAGCGCTTTTCGTCGCTTTCGAGCTTCTTGACGCGCTTGTTTAAGCGTCACCTCCGGCCATCGGCCAAGCGCGATGTCGGTAACGCGTCCTGCATACGACAGACGCAAGTACCAACTTTTAATGCCCGACGGGTAGACCCGCAGGCAAAGGCCGTGGCTATCCGTCACGGTAAATCTTTTTTCTTTTGGCAGGATTGCCGCTATTTTTTTTTAAGGAGTTATTCATGGCTTCAATTTTTAAGCAAATTCCGTCGGTTGACGAAGATGGATATTTTGAAGACATGACTGTTGTTCAAGAGCTTGAAGGCGTGGAATTGCCCGATCACTGCGTAGACATTGCCGCGCCGGAAGATACGGCGAACTTCTTCTACAAGCTCAATGACGATCGTAAGGGCTGGACCGCCGAAAAGAAGCCGACGACCGCTGCCGAGTGCGTGGCGTGCGGCGTCGTCTCGCACGAATCGCAGACCGAGCGGTGCAACGAGCTGCGGAATTTGTTCCAGACGCTTACTGAGGGGTCAACTGAATACCGTGTTTCACGCGGCGATGATCTTTCGTGGTTTGTAGAAGCGATCCCCGAAAAAACCTTTGAAGAAGTCAAGGCCGATAAGACCGCGCAGCTCGATTCAGCTTTCAACGCTTGGTACAACGACGATGCCACGTTGATTAGCTCGCTCGGCTTTGAGGCGGACAGCGACAGCCGCGCTATGCAGGACGTGAACGGGCTTGTTGTAGAGGCTGAATCAAGCGCGACGTTCAGTGAGACTGGTTTGATTTTTATGGATGCCAATAACGAAGGCCATCAAGTCTCGCTTGAAGATCTCAAGACGCTTCAGCTCGAAATCATCGCCGCAGGCAACGCGGCTTATCAGGAGAAGTGGAAGCTACGCGACGCTATCAACGCCGCAACATCGAAAGATGAGCTTGAGGCCATCGAAATTAAGTTTCATCCGGTCGACTTCAGCGAGTCGGCTTCGGCATGAGTTGGGCTTATTGGAAGCAGGTTTTGATAGCGTTGGATCAGGTGCTGAACACTCTTTTGTGTGGGTTCGCGGACGAAACGCTTTCGAGCCGCGCTTGGCGTCACTATGCAGATGGCTCTAGGCGATGGCCGTGCATTCTTATAGATGCGATCCTATGGTTTGATAAGGATCATTGCCGAACAAGCTACGAAAGCGAGCTTGAGCGGCGCCAGTTGCCGCCGAGTATGAGATGAGTTGGCATGAAAAAGCCCGGCAGGTTGTCGGGCTTTAACGGGATCAATTTGTCTACTTAAGCGAGTCGGTATCACATCCGAGCTCTTGCAGCCGAATTTTAGCTTTTTGCTTAACGGCGTCAGATTTTATGCGCTCGCGAAGGCCGTTTTCCTTTGAATTTCTAACAATCTTGAGGCACTCTTCAGGTGAAGAGTTGCAAGCCTTCCGTTCCTCTTCGGAGAGAGCTTCAGAAATTCGAATGGACATGATGGGGATAAGCCACCTAGCCATCTTTCTAGTAATGCCCTTCGCGGACAGACTGTCTATCAACGCATCAAAGTCCTCGCGTCCTGTGGCCATCAGGGTGGCCTTTTTTGCGTACTCAGCCGCAACATTTTCTGCGATACGACAATTATCAAGTATGAGCGTTCGCATCACGTATTTCACACCAACGCAAGCCAGAACGACGTTTTGCCCACGTTGCAAGTTGGCAGCATCATTTTCACCTTGCTCACCCTTTACAAAAATCGCTTGAGGCTGGCGAAATTGGTCATAAAAAAACAGCGTGAGGTAAGGGCGTCCAAACGCATCCAAGTTGATCGATTCGATTTTTGAATATTCAAGAAGAACGGGCGCTTTCTTATATGTCTTGGATGCACGAACCTCGTTTTCTTGGAACTCACGATCAAGCGATACAGGTTGCGTGACGATCACTTCACCCTCTGAGCCGAGCTGACGGAAGTAGGCGTCTGCAATAAAGGAGTTCCCTCCTCTCATAAACGTTTCGTAATCATCGGCGACGACCGACATGACAACGTTTTGTTCAACATTGGTGTATTGCAAAGGCTTCGCTTGAACGTTCGCGGCCACAAATACAGCTCCTGCGGCAAGCAGGATCATTTTCAATTTCATAGCTACCTACGTGGATGAGGGGGTCAACAACTCTGTCCGCGTAGCGTAAATCAAAAGCTCGTTTACTACGAGCTTTTTTTATTTGGGAGATCCCTGATATGACGATCGAAGAAATCAAGAAGATGCTTGAGGCTCTAGGCATCAAGACGGATGAGCTCAAGGATGCTGCGCTTGAAAAGGCCGAGGCATGGCTTGATGCGCAAAAGTCACAAATGGACACGCAAACGCGCCGCAAGATGCGCGTCTTTTGGGGAAGCGTTGCGGGCGTCATGACAGTGGTCGGATTCGCCGCTGGCTTTTACGTCGCTCAACTTATGGGGTGATGTGATGCCTTTGCACGATCTCCTACCAAGGGGAGTTGAGGGAGCGCTCGCTGTGCTTGGTGGGTGGATCGGCTTGATCTACAGCACCACTTTGCAGTCGGTAGCGCCTCTCGTCTGGTGGTTCCTCATCTTCGTAATCGCCGACTTAATCACAGGCATCTGGGCGGCCATAAAAACCGGCACATGGTCATCTAAGCGCTTGAGTTTCGGGATGGTTAAGAAAGGTCTTGCCTTCGCGATCATCATCCTTGCTCACGGTCTTGATGTGTCGTTTTGGTACATCTTGCACGACATGCCTGTGTTTCAGAGCGTCACGCTCTGCGCTTATGCATGCGGCGAATTCGGCTCGATCGTCGAAAACATCGAGCGGGCGGGTTTCGGAGATGCACTGCCTCCAGTCCTCAAGAAACTTTTCTTGTCGCTTGAGAAGCGCCTTGAAAACGCCGTCGACTCAAAGCTTGACGGCATTGGTCTGAATGACGACCCCCAAGATGACCATAAGGATAAAAAATGAAAAAGAACTTTGGGGAGTATCCCCCTGATCTTGCCGTGCCTCTCGTAATTGAACATGAGGGTTTTCGCGGCAAGGCATATCTGTGCCCTGCGGGAGTTTGGACGATTGGCTACGGACACACCGGCGGTGTTCATCCAGACGATCAAATTGATATGGAAAATGCGCGTCAAGTCTTAGCTTCTGATCTGCAAGACGTGCAAAACCGACTGATCGAGTACCTCAATGTTTCAGTGACGAGCGGGCAGTTTATAGCTCTGATGTCACTTGCTTTCAATGTCGGCGTTCGGGCTGTATCGATGTCTAAGCTTCTGCGCAAGCTGAATGAAGGAGATGAAGAGGGCGCCGCCGACGAGTTTTTGGACTGGACAAAAGCGGGCGGCAAAGAGCTTGCTGGACTAGTCAAGCGCCGACGCGAAGAACGCGAATACTTTTTGCGGGGGTACTGATGCTTAGTTGTGTATTCAAGTGGGCGGTACGAATACCGCTGGATCTGCTGATGGCGATCGTAGGGAGACTGGTAGCACCGGTTCTCCCCTTTTTTGTGCAAGAAAACGGCTATTTGCCTCGGTGGCTTTGGTGGTTCCAGACGCCGGACAACACCTGCGACGGTGATGCAGGGCATTTGGAACGATGGCCTCGATCGGGCGGTATCTGGACTTATCTGCGCAGGCTTGCGTGGTTCTTGCGAAATGTCGCTTACGGTTTCGGCATCGACGTTCTTGGCGTTGATGTCTTGCCGACGGACAGCTGGATCGTCGAAGGTGATGAATCTGCCGGCGATCAAAGCGGCATTAGCGGCACGTGTTATCGGCGCGTGTACCGCGGCTCGAAGCTTGTTGCTTTTCACTGGTATTACGTAAAGCACTATCGCTTGTTGAGGCGTCCGTGCTGCGTGCGAGTTTCGCTCGGCTGGAAGCTTTTCAGCTCTTATGAATCGGGGCGGAAGCATCACACCTGCTATGCCAATCCAATCAAGGGCTGGCACATCCGACAATAAACGTCAAGATGTACTTTGTATAACCCTAAATAGGTATTTATTCAATTTGCTCATAGCGCCCTATGAGCACCTAAAAGAAAAGCCGCGCGGATCGCCTTCCGTGCGGCTTTTTGCATCTTAAACAAGAGACTTAGGAATATTTTACATGAAATCCAAAGAGCAACTGATGAAACTCGATAAAACGATCACGTTCTGGAAAGGTTTCGCGAGCGGCTTCGCTACGGCTGTGATTGGTGTTGCGGGGCTTGTGGCGCTTATCAACTATTTAATTCAAATTGCCCAAGCAGTGAAGTCATGATGGGATGCTCTTAAATGACAAATTGGTTGAAATATGCCGCTGTCACGATGCTTGTATTCGTGGTGTTTTCGGCGGGCTATCAGCTCGCTTCTGCGCGCGGGGATGCGGCTCTCAAGTCGTATCAGCTCGAAGCCGCCGTAGCGCGTGCTGAGCAGGGGAGAAAAGATTATGCAAAACTGGTTTCCGCGGTGGATCAAGTCGTTGCTGCTGATGTTGACATTGAGCGTATTCGCAGTGATACTGACAGGATGCGCAGGGCATATGAAAGTCGTCTGCGAAAAGCCAGCGCCGCTGCCTGTAACGCTGAGCAGGCAGCAGTTGCCCGATGCGAAAAACTTCTCAGAGAAAGCGTCGGACTTATCGAAGAAGGTCGCAGCCTACTTCTTAGAAACGCCGCAGTTCACGACGCCCTAGTGTCTACTCACGATTAGCTGCCTCTCCAAGGGACTACCTGCCCTTTGCTAGAATGTCCAGGACCGGCTGATGGCGCTTATATAGTTTCGCCTAAGGCTATGACGGATGGCATAAGAGATGGCATAAAAAGGATGGGGGTACACTGTAATTGCCTGCAATTCAAGGAACCTTCGTACGCCTCCTCCCACCACCAGAATTTCAACCGGAAGGTTCCATCGGGCCTTCCGGTTTTGTTGTTATGCAGTCTTGAAACCGACATATTTGCTGTTCCTGAATGCAACGAACAATAATTTTGAAGATTCTCTAGTGAAGTAGAGTGTGGGGGTATTGAGTATCAGTGCTCCTAAAGCTGTAAAGGATGCATCATGGCTGATAGTGATGATGAAGAAGTGAAACTTCCAGGACTTCCTCCCAATACTAAGAATTACATGACGCCGGCTTGCTATCGACGCTTACTTGATGAACGTGAGCATCTAGTGAATGTTGAGCGTCCTGATGTTGTGAATGTTGTGGCTTGGGCGGCCAGCAACGGTGACCGCAGCGAAAACGGTGACTATCTGTACGGCAAAAAACGACTGCGTGAGATTGATCGCCGCATTCGCTTTTTGAATAAACGTATTGAATCAGCTGAGGTTGTGGACCCTGCGGTTCATCCAGAAACGGATCAAGTCTTTTTTGGCGCTACGGTTCTTTACTGCAATCAGCGTGGTGAAGAGCGCAAGATTCGCATTGTGGGAATCGATGAAGCCGATGCAGAACACGGCGATGTGAGTTGGATTAGTCCCATTGCGCGTGTATTCCTTCGTCGTCATGAAGGCGACGAAGTGAAGCTCCCGACGCCGGCTACAAGCACGCATCCAGCCGGCGTAGATACGTTGGAAATTCTTGAAGTTACCTATACCGACCAGCAGCCGGTACCGTAAAGTCGCACAAAAGGGCAATGAGGAAGGGACGATTTTAAGCTTCAAAATCGTCCCTTCTTGTTGGAGCCGCTGTTCAAGGCGCGGTGGTTCTTGAGACCGGTTTAGTTGATTTTCTTTTTGGTAGAAACGCCTTCCTCAAGACTGCGTTTGACCTTGATAACAACGTCATTTTGACGAATCGTGCGCATGACATGAATGAGGTGATTTTTATCGCGCACTAAAACCGTTACATGCACGATATGCTCGCCTTGAGAGTCATCGAGCGTTACCGCAGTGATGCTCGAATTAGCCTCGGCCACGGCAGCGGCGACAGTCGCGAGGCCGGCGTGTGCGTCCTTCACGCGAACTTCAAGCGGTACTGAGAAGTGGGCTCCCTGCTTCGTTGGGCCCCATTCCAGATGCATCCAGCGGTTGGGATCCGCCTGCTTGCCGCGGGCGGCATGCGGGCAGTCCTCACGGTGTACTGTGAGTCCAAGTCCCGGGCGGTTGTAGCCCGTGATGTCGTCACCGGGAATCGGATGGCAGCAGACCGCAAGATGCTGGGCGATGCCTTCGTTGCCGTTGATGATGACGGCAGGAAGTTCTTCTCCGGAGGAATCCAGATTCTCCTCGCGCATAAGCGAGCGCAGTCGATGGAGAACTGCGGCAGGGAGAGCCTTGCCGAGCCCGATCATGGCGTATAGCGAAGCAAGACTGTCGGCACCAAATTCCTTGAGAAGCTTCTCCTCAATCGAAATCGGAATGGTAGTGAAGTCAATCTTTTGTTCGTTGGCAAGGGCTTCGAGTGCTAGACGGCCGAGTTTCGTGGATTCATCGAATTGGCAGCTGCGCAAATATTGACGAATTTCCGCGCGGGCGCGGCCAGAATGCACGTATTCGAGCCATTCAGGGGATGGGTGCGCATCCGGAGAGGTTTCAACTTGAACAAGGTCGCCGTTACGAAGCGCAGTTGAAAGCTGTTTGGCTTCGCCGTTGATGCGAACGGCCTGCGTATGGTTGCCCACGTCGGTATGAATCTCGTAGGCAAAGTCGATGGCTGTAGATCCCTTGGGAAGCGAAATAATCTTGCCCTTCGGCGTGAAGACGTAAATGCGGTTGGGGAAGAGGTCGACTTTGATGTTTTCGAGAAACTCTGTGCTGTCCGTGCTGGTACGCTGGATTTCAAGCAAGTTCTGAAGCCACGCAGCTGTTCTTGACTGCAAGTCAGAAGTGTCTTCGCTGCTGCTGTAGAGCCAATGAACGAGAATGCCGTTTTCGTCGATACGGTGCATTTCCTCTGTTCGTATCTGAAATTCAACCGGCGTGCCGTCAGGGCCAATCACTGTCGTGTGCAGACTTTGGTAGCCGTTCGACTTAGGGATGGCAATAAAGTCCTTAAAGCGCGAATGAACGGGTTTGAAACGGCGATGAAGGGCTCCAAGCGAGAGATAGCAGTCGTCAAGATTTTTCACGACGAGTCGGAAGCCGTAAATGTCAAGCGCGTCCGAAAAGGATTGGTGCTTTTCACGCATCTTGTTGTAGATGCCGTAAATGGTTTTGTCACGACCAAGGATTCGACAAGGAATGCCGGCTTTGAGAAGTGCAGTACGGGTGTCCTCCATCATCTTTTCGAGGAATTCGCGGCGAGCCTGACGCGTTTTCAGAACATTGGCGTAGAGAACTTTGTAGCGGAAGGGGTAGCGGTTGGCGAACGAAAGTTCCTGCAGTTCGCGGAACACATTGTTAAGTCCTAAACGATGTGCGATAGGCACATAGATATCGAGCGTTTCGCGAGCAATGCGGGCGCGTTTTTCAGGGCGCATGACGCCAAGCGTACGCATATTGTGGATGCGGTCAGCAAGTTTTACGAGAATCACTCGAACGTCACGGGCCATGGCCAGCAGCATCTTGCGGAAGCTTTCGGCCTGAGCAATTTCGTTTGAAGAAAAGCGGAGCTTATCGAGCTTGGAGACGCCGTCGACGAGTTCAGCCACTTCAATGCCGAATTTTTCGGCCATTTCTCGCTTGCTGGTGCCAGTGTCTTCAAGCACGTCGTGCATGAGGCCCGCTTCAATCGTTTCGGCATCCATGCGCCAAGACACCAGAATGGAAGCCACGGCAATTGGGTGCGTGATATAGGGCTCTCCGGATTTGCGGAATTGTCCCAAATGAGCGTTGTCGGCGTAGCGGTAGGCTTCGCGGATTTTTTCAACGTCGGCATTTGATAGATAGCTGCGGCAAGTATCAACCAATGCTTGAGCAGTCACGACGCCAACGGGAGGCTGCGGCGTGAAGAGCGGCAGGTCCGCGTCGGGCAGATCTTCCGGAACAACGGCTACCGGCACGGGCGTACGCGTAAGATGCTTCGTGAAGCTGAAGGGCGAAATGGGCTTACGCGGTGTGACGGGCTGCGGAACGGCACCATCATGAGCGGTGTCGTACATGTCGTCGGGAAAAGCAGGAAGGTTGTCGAGGGCCATTGCTCTGATTCCAGTTCTTTTATCTGCCTACCATTGTGGCGCGATTGCAGCAAAATGTCGCGTATTCATCTTTATAGGGACGCAGTTATTTTTCCAAGAGACGACAAACGGCCGGCGTCTCCCCTTAGCAGAGAGGCTTTCCGGCCGTCCTGAAGCGCGCCTAGAGAGGATCAGCGGACGTTCTTAAGCATGTCCGTACCGATCAATCCGTCGGCGATCTCGCGCAGTGCGATAACGCCGGGCTTGTCCTTGGCATCGATCTTCGGCGCATAGCCCTGAGAGAGCTGACGTGCGCGGTAGGCGGCAACTAAAACCATCTGGAAGCGGTTGGGGATTTTCTTCAGGCAGTCTTCAACAGTAATGCGGGCCATTTTTATCTTGAGCGGAAAATGAAGAGCGCTCCTCTATAGTGAGAATGCGCTCCCAGTAAAAGAAATTTTTTAAGAGAATGCTGCTCGTTTGAAGAGCGGCAGGTTCAATCGTCAGGAAATTAGACCGGAACGCCGAGATTGGCGAATTGGTCGCGGTGACGAAGCGCCTGCTGATCATAAGTGAGGCGGCTCGCTGTTACGATAGCTTCGAGCTGCGCCAGAGCTGTATCAAATTCTTCATTAATTATAACGTACTCGAATTCTGGAGCATGTGCAATCTCGGCGCCTGCACCCATCAGACGACGTGTAATCGTCTGGGGAGAATCGGTGCCGCGATGGTGCAGCCGCCATTCAAGCGCCTCAATCGAGGGCGGCAGGATGAAGATGCCGACGGTCCCTTCAAATTTTTCGCGCACCTGACGTGCGCCCTGCCAATCGATTTCAAGGAGCACGTCATTGTCCCGAGCCATTTGGGACTCGATCCAGGGGCGGCTCGTGCCGTAGTAGTGCCCATGGACGTAAGCGCTTTCGAGGAATTCACCGCGCGACTTCATCTCGAGGAACATGTCTTCGGTGACGAAGTGGTATTCGCGGCCGTTCACTTCACCGGGCCGCGGGTCGCGCGTGGTATTGGAAATTGAAAGCTTGATGTTAGGCTGACGAGCGAGAAGCGCATTGACGAGTGACGACTTGCCGGCACCAGAGGGTGCCGTTACGAGAAAAAGTCGTCCAGGATGGCGGGTTTTGCGGGCATGTTCACTAATGCTCACTTCAGGCATGTTCGTCCTTCCTTATTCCAAATTCTGAATTTGTTCGCGCATCTGATCAATGGTGATCTTGAGCGAGAGCGAAGCCTGCGTCATTTCAATGGCAGCAGCCTTGGAGCCCAGCGTATTGGCTTCGCGGTTCATTTCCTGCGCCATGAAGTCCAGTTTGCGTCCGACAGCGCCGCCAGCGGCCAGCAGACGACGAACTTCAGCAATATGAGTGGTCAAGCGGTTCATCTCTTCGTCAACGTCCATGCGCATGGCGTAGAGCGTGACTTCCTGGCGGATCCGTTCGGTAATTTCTTCCTTCGTCAGCGTTCCCTGCTGCGTGAGCGTCTGAGACAACGCATCTTCAAGGCGTGCGGCGAGTTTGGCCTGCAGCTGAGCAAGAATCTGCGGAATAGCCGCACGGACTTCTTCAACGACGGACGTCATCTTGTCCATATAGCTGTTGATGACCTTGGCGAGCGCAGCGCCTTCACGTTCACGGGCGGCGATGAAGCCGTCCAGGGTCTTGTCGAGCACGGCAAGAACTGCCTGCAGCAGTTCGTCCTTATCCGTTTGAGCGGTATGGGCGATGCCCGGCATTTCAAGGATTTCTGAAACGGAAAGTTCCGCCGCTTCAGGAGAATGACGCAGCACGGCGGACTGCAGCTCAAGGAGGCGCTTCAGCGCACTTTCATTAATTTGAGCCGGCAGCGCCGATTCATCGGCTGACAGCGACATGCGGACTTCAACTTTGCCGCGCGTGAGGCGCTTTTGCAGACGCTCGCGAATAGCGGGTTCGGCAAAGCGCAGCGTGTCGTCAAGACGAAGCGTGAGATCTAGAAAGCGGGAGTTGACGGAACGGCATTCAACGGTGACGGTACCGGCGGGCGTCATCCCGTCCGCGGCGAAATAGCCCGTCATGCTGGCAATTGAAGGCATGGAAACTTTTGCTCCTTCAGAATAGCGGAGGGTGGAGGGGGCTGCACCCACCCAAAATGAGTGAAGCTGACTTAACTTCAAGGTTTGCGAATTGTAGAGCGCCGGCCGGCGGGATTGAAGCTTTCAAGCACCTTTAGGTTTGTCAGAAACAGAATCCGAGCGAAAGCAGGGCGCATAGTCCTGCGGATACAGTGTTCGCCGTTCGACGATAATGACGCTTCGCAAGATGATGAATATTGATGCGCAGATCAGTGCGTCAAATGCACTTATGCTTGAAAAGATGATGACTACACCCAAAGAAGCTTTCGTTCCGCGCCCCGATGGTCGTGCAGTTGATGCGCTCCGCCCGGTTGAAATCACTCGGCGCTTCACCAAATATGCTGAAGGCAGCGTTCTCATGTGTGCGGGTGATACGCATGTGCTCTGTACCGCCAGTGTGACGGTCGGCGTGCCGAATTTCCTTCGCGGCAAAGGCGAAGGCTGGGTGACGGCTGAATATGGGCTGCTGCCTCGCTCTACCGGTACCCGCACCGACCGTGAAGCTGCCCGCGGCAAACAGACGGGGCGCACGCAGGAGATTCAGCGCTTGATTGGCCGGAGTCTGCGCGCCGTTGTGGACCGCAAAAAGCTCGGCGAACATACGATTCAGATCGACTGTGATGTGCTGCAGGCCGACGGCGGCACGCGCTGCGCTTCGATTACAGGCGCCTGGATTGCCCTTCGCGATGCCGTGGATTGGATGCTCGCCAAGGGCATGATCTCTGAGGATCCCATCCTCGCACAGGTGAGCGCGGTATCCGTAGGCATGTGGTCCGGCGAACCGGTGCTGGACTTGAATTACGCTGAGGACAGTGCTTCCGACACGGATATGAATGTCGTCATGACAAGTGCCGGAAAGTATGTCGAAATTCAAGGCACTGCCGAGGGAGATCCGTTCTCTGAAGGTGACCTCGCCAAACTTCTTGCGCTGGCAAAAAAAGGGAATGCCGAATTGGCTGCTTTTCAGCGCAAGGCCCTGACGGAAAAGGCAGAAGCAAAGCAGTAAAAAAATCATGACGAAAAACGATCCTATTCTTGTGCTTGCCTCCGGCAATGCCGGCAAGATCCGCGAATTTCAAGCGATGTTCTCGCACCTCAATGTGCACGTAGAAAGCCAAAAGACCTTCGGCGTAAAGCCTTGCCCGGAGCCCTTTCACACCTTTATTGAAAACTGTCTGGCCAAAGCTCGGCATGCCGCGAAAGAAACCGGACGTCCGGCGATGGCTGACGATTCGGGGCTGTGCGTGGATGCATTGGGCGGTGCGCCGGGCGTCTATTCCGCCCGCTTTGCGGGCGAAGATGCCACAGACGAAGACAACAACCGCCTGTTGATGGAAAAACTGCATGGCGTTAAGAACCGCCAGGGGCATTATGTCTGCGTGCTGGTTGCTGTTCGGTCGCCCGACGACCCAGAGCCCCTCATTGCTGAAGGCACCTGGGAGGGCGTGATTGCTGAAGCTCCCAAGGGCAGCGGCGGCTTTGGGTACGACCCCTATTTTTATTTGCCTGAAGCCGGCGCAACGGCAGCAGAACTTTCGCCAGAAGCCAAAAATGCCTCCAGTCACCGCGGCAAAGCACTCGTGAAGATGGCTCGGCTTCTGAAGGAGCGCTGGGGCTGGGGTGCGGCGTGAGCGCAGAAACGCCCTTAATCAGTCCGCCGGTCATGCCGCCGCTCTCCATTTATTTGCACTGGCCCTGGTGCGTTCGTAAGTGTCCGTACTGCGACTTCAATTCACACCGTCTGCCGGCTTCTACAGCGGATCGATTGGCTTTTGAGTCGGCATATGCGGCGGGCGTACTGCAGGATCTGGAGGCTTGGTGCCGTCAAGCGCCGGAGATTGCCGATCGTCCGATTGTTTCGATCTTCGTGGGGGGCGGAACCCCCTCTCTGATGTCGGGAGAAACGGTTGAGCGGCTCTTAACTGGCATCCGCAGCCGCTTTCGACTGACCGAAGACTGCGAGATCACGATGGAAGCGAATCCCGGTACGGCAGAAAGTGAGAAATTCAAAGCCTTTCGTGCCGCAGGGGTGAATCGTCTTTCCATCGGCGTGCAAAGTTTCAGCGACGAGAAACTCCGGCGCTTGGGGCGGATTCATACTGCTGACGATGCGCGTGCAGCCATTGATATGGCGCGACGGTCGTTTGAGAACTTCAATCTCGACCTGATGTACGCGCTCCCGGGAGAATCAATAGCGGATCTGCAGATGGAACTGGCAGAAGCATTGTCCTCAGGAGCGACGCATCTCTCCTGCTACCAGCTCACGATTGAACCCGGCACTGCCTTTGAAAAACGCCTGCCGGAAGATTTGCCTGATCTTGATGAAACGGCAGAAATGGGTGATGTCGTGGAAGCTATACTGGCGCAGGCGGGTTATACACGCTATGAGGTATCAGGCTATGCGCAGCCCGGCCGTCAGTGCCGGCACAATTTGAATTATTGGATGTTCGGCGATTATCTCGCGGCGGGGCCGGGCGCCCACGGCAAACTTTCCGTTGTGAATGCTGAGGGCTTCAGCATCCTTCGAGAGGCTCGGCGGGTCAATCCGCGGAAATGGCTTGAGGCTCTCGAGGCGACGGGGAGCGGCGCGGAAGAAAGTCATTTCGTGCCGCCCGAGGATCGTCCTTTTGAATTTATGCTCAATGCCCTCCGACTGCTTAACGGCGTGCCGGCTTCGCTTTATGCAGAGCGCTCAGGGCTGCCGCTTGAGTCCATCCTGCCGCAGCTCGAACGCTTGCGCCGTGACGGTCTGCTTTCGGCGGATCCCGACCGCATTGCGCCGACGCGCAGGGGCCTGGATTTCCTGTCGGATGTTCAGGAAGCTTTTCTATAAGCAACCCGCGCTGAGTTCGTCTTGGCCATGCACAACTTTGGCGCAGTTTTTGAATTTTGGAGCGGCCGTCTTTCCTCTGCAGCCGCATCAGCCGGGCTTTTTCGAACCTCGGCGTGCATAACGTTGTGCATGGGACTGCACCGGAAGGCACTGACGAGAACAACTTTGGTGCGTATTGCGCCTGGCATGCACTTTATTGGTGCGCAATGACTGAGCTTCAAGGCATAATGCCGAAGGTCGGAAGGTATTGCGCCCCAAAGTTGAGAGGCCTGGCAATGAAATGGCAGGTCAGGGGTTCCACGAATCATTCGGGGAATCCCGCAAATACGTCAACGGTGCGGTTTTCGGGTATTGGCGCCGTCGCATTGTTTGGCATATGTTCAGCATTTGGCACGGACCTTGCTTCTCATACGAGTACGCCTTCTTCAAGGCAGCTGCGTCGGAGAGTGCCTCCGGCGGGCCGCTTTAGAGGGGCTTCCCCCATTCAGTTTTTACCCCGCAAGGGAACCGCGGCGGAACCCGTTGGTCTGGAAAGGTTCCAGAACCGAACCGCCGTCGAAGTAGGAGAGATGAATATGACGTCCGCTGCTGATGTACTGCAGATGATCAAGGACAACGACTGCAAGTACGTGGACTTGCGCGTCACCGATCTGCTCGGCAAGGAAATGCATTTGACGATTCCGGCCGATAAGATCGATGAAGACACGTTTGAACTTGGTCAGCCCTTCGACGGTTCTTCCTTCGTCGGCTGGCGCGGCATTGAATCGTCCGACATGCTGCTGCAGCCGGATCCGAGCACTGCCCGCATGGATCCGTTCCGTGAGGCCAATACGCTCGTGCTCAACTGCGATGTGCTTGAACCGACGACCGGCAAGGGCTATGAACGTGATCCGCGTTCGCTCGCCCACCGTGCTGAAGCCTATTTGAAGTCGACCGGTATCGGCGACACGGCTTATTTTGGCCCGGAACCCGAATTCTTCATTTTCGATTCCATCCAGTGGGATCATCAGTCCGGCTCTTCCTTCTTCAAGATTGGTTCGGAAGAAGCGCCCTGGTCGTCCGGTCTTGACTTTGAAGGCGGCAATCTTGGTCACCGCAACCGCGCCAAGGGGGGCTACTTCCCTGTTCCGCCCTGCGACAGCCTGACCGACATGCGCAGCGAAATGTGCACGCTCCTTGAGCAGCAGGGTGTGCCCGTTGAAATTCATCACCACGAAGTGGGCGGCGCCGGCCAGTGCGAAATCGGCACGCGCTTCAGCACCCTCGTGCAGCGCGCCGACTGGACGCAGATTCTCAAATACACGGTGTGGAACGTAGCGGCTGCTTACGGCAAGACCGCCACCTTCATGCCGAAGCCTATCGAAGGCGACAATGGTTCGGGCATGCATGTCCACCAGTCCATCTGGAAGGACGGTCAGAACCTCTTCTCGGGCAATGGCTACGCCGGGCTCTCTGAAATGGCGCTCTATTACATCGGCGGCGTGATCAAGCACGCTCGTGCGCTTAACGCTATTACGAACCCCGGCATCAACTCCTATAAGCGTCTGGTTCCGGGCTTTGAAGCGCCGGTGAAGCTTGCCTACTCGTCGCGCAATCGCTCGGCTTCGATCCGTATTCCGTTCGTCAACAGCCCGAAGGCACGCCGTATCGAAGTGCGCTTCCCTGATCCGCTCTGCAACTCTTACCTCGGCTTCTCGGCTTTGCTGATGGCTGGTTTGGATGGTATTCAGAACAAGATCCACCCGGGCGAAGCGGCTGACAAGAACCTCTACGATCTGCCGCCCGAAGAAAACGCCAAGATCCCGACCGTTGCGCCGAACCTCGAGGTTGCGCTTGACAGTCTTGACCGTGACCGTGAGTTCCTCACCCGCGGCGGCGTCTTCACCGACGACCTGATCGACGCCTGGATCGCCGAAAAGCGCAAGGACGTGCTCCGCGCTGAAATGGCCGTGACGGCGCTTGATTTCGATCTCTACTACTCGCACTAATCCCTTTCAGCCTCTGCGGCTCCGAACCCTCATCCGTTCGGGGTAGCAGTCAAAATGGGATCCGGCCGTCCGGACAATGCTGATCGATTGTTTGACGGCCATGGTCGAAATGAAGGGAACGGTGCGTGCACTGTTCCCTTTTTTCATAAATAGGAGCTGATGAGCTTCAATGCTCCGCCTGCCTGCTTTGAGAGGAGTTTTTGCAATTGACTGAGAAGGAAAGCCTGACGGATGCCGTCGGCACCAGCTTTGATCTCTTCGATGCGCTCGCCGAAGCAGTGTTTCTGCTCGATGACGAGGGCCGCATTACGTCGGCCAACGCAGCGGCGGAGACGCTTATCGGTCGTACGCGCAGGGCATTGTCAGGCGTAGATGTAGCGGAGTTCCTCCCCGAAGCGGCCGGCTGGTTTCGACGGCGTGCGGCTGCACCGGGAGCCGTTGAAGCAGCATCCTTCATGCTTCCGGCGGTGGAGTTTCTGCGGGGGCTTCTTCCGTCCGTGCGGGTGCGAGCCTCGTTTTCGTCGCTTTCGCCTAAGCCTTTGAATGCCCCGTCTGGCACGACGGCGCTTCTGGAAGTGGTTGATCTTGATGACGCGCTACGAGCTGAGCGCGATGCGATTGCAGAGGCGGGGCGTGCCGCCAACAGCGAGCTGCTGCGCAATTTAGCGCACGAAATTAAGAATCCCTTGGGCGGCATCCGAGGTGCGGCGCAGCTGCTTGAGAGCGAACTCGTGCGTGACGAAGACCGTGAATGCACGAACGTCATCCTGGAAGAAGCGGCAAGACTGCAGGAACTGGTTGACCGACTCCTCATGCCTTATCGGACGCCGGCAGCAGCCGGCCCGGTCAATATTCATGAAGTGCTCGAACATGTGCGCAGCCTTATCGGCCTTGAATTTGCCCAAGGGCTCACGATTGAGCGTGATTACGACATTTCTGCGCCGGCCGTTTTCGGTGACCGCGGCCGTTTTACGCAGGTCTTTCTGAACCTTGCGCGGAACGCCGCAGAGGCCATGACGGAAGGTCGCGCTCACGGGACGGCTGTCATTATTTTTAAAACACGCATTGCGCGCGATGTGATGCTCGCAGGGACCCGCACCCGTACGGCACTGCGTATTGATGTCGTCGACAACGGTCCTGGGGTGCCGGAGCACTTGAAGGAGCGCATCTTTTTCCCGTTGGTGACCGGCCGTGCGGAGGGCTCGGGCCTCGGACTCGCATTGGTAAAGACCTTTGTGGAGGAAGCCGGCGGAAGCATTACGCTCGAAAGCCGTCCCGGCCGGACGGACTTCACGGTACTGCTGCCGCTGGAAGGCCGTGAAGCGCGTGAAAACCGAGAAGCAAAGAACGGCAAAGGTGCGTAGCGAATCGCTTTTAAAGACGCTCTGAAACGCTGACGACAAACATTGGAAGAACAAATCATGGTGGACGACCTTTACGGCACCTCGGACTACGGCACAACTCAACCGGCAGCGGGCGGCAGCACAGGCAAGCCGCCTCTGCGAGAGCTCCGCGGCGCACATGATGCCGGCCGCGAACCCGTTTGGGTGATTGATGATGACCGGGCAATCCGCTGGGTGCTTGACCGTGCGCTTGCGCGTGCCGGCATTGGCTGCCGCACCTTTGAGCGCGGTCAGGACGCTTTGAATGCGCTCGAGGCCGCGAAGACTGTGGGCGGAGAGCTTCCCCTCGTTCTGGTTTCAGACATTCGTATGCCTGGTCTCTCGGGCGTGGATCTCCTCACGAAGGTGAAGGAGCTTGTGCCGGAACTGCCGGTCATTATCATGACGGCCTTCTCTGACCTGGAAAGCGCGGTTTCCGCCTTTCAGGGCGGCGCGTTTGAATATTTGACCAAGCCCTTTGATGTGCTCAAAGCTGTTGAACTCATCAGCCGAGCCATGGAAGACGCCCGCCGCCGCGGTCTGCATGCAGCAGCCGGTCAGGCGGGCGCGGCCGCACAAGGCGCGGCGTCGGCAGCCTCGCCGATTGACGAACCCTCGGCACCGGTGCCTGACCTGATTGGTCAGGCGCCAGCCATGCAGGAAGTTTTTCGTGCCATCGGACGGCTTTCGCAGAGCAACGTCACCGTGCTGCTCACCGGAGAGTCCGGAGCGGGCAAGGAGGTCGTTGCGCGTGCCATTTGGAAGCACAGCCGCCGCAGCCGTGCACCCTACATTGCGATCAACATGGCGGCTATCCCTCGAGAACTGCTCGAAAGTGAATTGTTCGGTCACGAAAAAGGCGCGTTCACCGGCGCGGTGGCCACGCGTCTGGGCCGCTTTGAGCAGGCCAAGGGCGGCACGCTCTTTTTGGATGAAATCGGCGATATGCCGATGGAGCTGCAGACTCGGCTTTTGCGTGTACTCTCCAACGGGTACTTTTACCGCGTAGGCGGTCACCAGCCCATTAAGGCCGATGTTCGCGTCATTGCCGCGACGAACCAGAATCTGGAAGAACGCGTCAAGAGCGGACAGTTTCGAGAGGACCTCTACCATCGCTTGAACGTCATCCGTCTGCGCTTGCCACCGCTGCGTGACCGAGTTGAGGACATTGCCCCCTTGTCGGCACATTTTCTCGCTGCCGGTGCGCGGGAACTCGGCGTGGAGCCTAAAACCCTGACGCCAGAGGCATTGAATGTCATCCGTGCGTTTCCGTTCCCCGGGAATGTTCGTCAGCTCGAAAACCTTTGCCGGTGGCTTCTTGTCATGGCGCCGGCTCAGGAAATCCGTGTGGAAGACCTTCCCTATGAAATTCGTCATAAGGAAGCCGCGGCAGCCGCACATCCGGAGGCGCTTAATGCGGTCAATACGCACGGAGCCGTTGGCAATCCGGCAGAAGAGGGCTTCAAGACAGAAACGCCGGAAGCGGCTTCCGCACAGTCGCATTCTGCGCCGCTTCGTAGCAAACCCCATGCAGCGGCCGCCTCATCGACGGATGCGGAGGGTGACTGGAAGGCGCTTTTGGCTGGCGGAGCCGCGCGGGATCTTGGTACGCATTAC
>OBXH01000572.1_pt1 | contig 31879 bp, 27 predicted proteins | sample 1538101 | NCBI WGS metagenome assembly OBXH01 (sample SAMEA2580141, study PRJEB22360) | human gut metagenome | biome: human gut; feature: human-associated habitat; material: faeces | place: Denmark | collected 2008/2010 | reverse complement strand
TGCCGTTTCTTTAACACGCTGTATCTCCAAAGAACGGCTTCACTGTACTAAGAGAAACTCCGTTACGCTTTGCTTTTTCCCGTTCATAAGTCACACGGGTAACTTCCTCAATAAAAGCTCGGACTTCCGGCGTTGCTGTTGACCATGTGACATTAAAGCGTCTGCAAATTTGATAAAATGTGCGATAAAATGTCTCTCGCTCTGCATCACGCTGAAAATATTCTTTTGCACTCATCAAACACACCTCATTTCAAGTAAGTTACAAAGATGTTCATTGCCGCCTCACCAGAAAGTTCATAACGCGGTGCTCCGCCAAAACTCGGCAATGGACAAGCTCCATAGTCCCGGACATAATGCTCTGCCAGCTCCGGAACCTTTGCCTCGAACGTGACCGTCCCGCCGCATTCATGGTCAATCGACAGCTTGATTCCGTACGCAATCAACACCCGGCCAATGCCCTGATACTTTTTAGAATGCCCGACAATTGTCGGATTGCTTTCCGGCTGGCTCTCAATGTAGGTAATATGAACCATCACGTCATTTTCCAATATTTCGTATGCAGCCAGCGCAACCAATTCGCCATTACTCGTCTTTAAGGCATACTTTTCAAAGGCATCATCCTGAATATAATCTGACAACCAGCTTGTTTGCCAGACGGGTTCTTTTTCAGTCTGTACCGCATCAGACTTTTTCATGCGCACGATTTTCACACTGATATTCTGACTGCCGTCTGTTTTTATAATAAATGGTACAAACTTTGCCATACAGACCTCTTTTCCTGAATAAAGCATTTTACAGTCTTATTATACTCAGTCGCTCTTAAATTTTCAACCAGTCACTGTCCCCCTCTTTTCAAATATTTTTGTGTAAATATGTAAAATAAATATTGGCAAATTAGAAAATCGACGTATACTTGCATTAAAGGAGGCGATAGCCATGTATGACATGAATGATTTATTTAATTCCCGTGATGTGGTAGGATGCAAGCTAAACCAAATCATTGGCAGTCACAAATATACTAAAAGCAATGTATGCACTGGTGCAGGTATCTCTCGCCCAACACTTGATAAACTCTTAAATGGCGAAGTAACCAACAAAACCAATTTTGAAAAGCACATTTCAAAGCTGCTTGCATTTCTTTCCCTCACGCCCAGTGAACTGATGGGTGGCATCGCCAACCCTTTCACTGACTCTAAAACATTGCGTGATGCACGACATCTCGCAGTTCTGCGAGGGGGACATCTTCGCCAGCTTCAATTTTTTGCAGTTCATCAATGGAAAGTCCACATCGTTGGCTCAATTGTTGAAGATCGAGGTGTCGCCTATTGCCTTGGAACCGGAGTAACTGGTGTACTGGGCGACGGTTATTTTCAAACTCCGGTCAGCAGCATGGATTACTTTGTCAAAAACATTCCAACAACAATCCATTCTCCCGGTGGATTTTGGGGACACTTAGGCATCTTAGTCCAAGGTCAGCCAAAATATTTGTGGTTTCCGATAACGGCCTATACCCGGCAGCTAGTTTATAAAAATAGCACTGAAAAATATATGGCCATTCCTTGTATGGACAACTCTCTTTTGATGATCAACTGCGATAAAATTGAAGAGCTGGTGCTTCTTGATGAGTCCTGCGGCTCTCCTGTTGACATGGATTGGGACAGCACTGTAAGTGAGGGCGAAATTCCGGCGGTTGTGTATGAAGCGTTTGATGATTATATGACATACAAAGACGTCGGAGACACTCCTTCCCACTACGATCTTTCCGCATTACTGGTAGGGGCCATCGACCACATTATTGATATTTGTAAAATCGATTCCGAAGCGTTCGCTTCTAAACTGAACACCGCCACTATTATGTTCTCGAACGGCCGGATTCAGCACCTCACTTTGTCTTACGATGTCTCGGACTCTCTAGCCACTGCTGTGCAGCAAATTTATGAAATGGGCGAATTACTTGATAATAGCATTGTAACGATTGAGGCCTGCGATGAAGTCGAGGCTCTGATCAACTTCAAGAACATATCAATGATTCAACTTCCACTTGCAAAAATTGAGTGCGACATTAAGAGATCACTGTCCGAGACGGATGATGCGTAACTGGGAATCAATTCATTGATAATCCACGATATAAAAAACGCCCCGGCTTCCTGTTACGGAAACCGGGGCGTTTATAATATTTTATTGAGCCTTATGCTCTCAGCGCCTCACGCAATCACTTGCGGGGGTTCTTGATAGCAGCCTGAGCGGGTGCCAAAATTACAGAGCGTTCGGAATAACGATGATACGTTATTTGTGAATTTTCAGTGTATCTTAGCCCATCTCCGCAATGATCTTCTCCAAATTTTCTTCCTGCAAATAAAATTCCGGCAGCTTTGCCTTGTCATATAGAACGAATGGGCGGCGTTTGCAAGGAGCAGTCATACACAAAACGCCCCCGGCTTCCTGTCATGGAAACCGGGGGCGCTGCGGTTTTATGGGAAACGCCTCAGGCGCTGCAAAGCCTCAGTGCAGCAGAGAGCTGACCCATGCCCGGGCGGTCGTCTTGGCCTGGAGCTTATTGTACATCTTCAGGGTGGTGTTGTACACCTTCTGGCTCATGGCATTGCTGGCGTTGGTGGCGGCAGCCTGCTTGGCCTCAAGCGTGTCGGCGGCGGCAACGGCGGCCTTCATATCGGCGTAGTCGGCCATGATCCCCTGCTGGAGCGCGGCATAGCTGGCCTTGGCTGCTGCCCGATCCTTTGCGGTGACCTGATTGCCATTGCTGCCGTAGGTCAGCAGGTTGGAGAGGGCGTCACGCACGCCGTAGAAGGAGTCGGTCCAGTCGTCCGGGTAGGTATAGTAGCGGCCCTTGGCATCCTGATACCAGACGCCCTCGGTGGGCTGCTCGTCGGAGCGTGTGACCGTGTGGACCGAGACCTTGTAGACATCTGCGGTGTCGGTGGTCAGCATCGGATAGTAAGGAACGAAGGCGTTGTACACGTTGTCGTCAAAAGCGGTCCACTCGGTAATGGCGGTGTTCAGATCGCCGGTGGCGCTCACCTGGAACAGATGAGTCTCCACATTGCCCGTCTTACCGATGGGCTCGGTCTGAAAGAAGTGGATGGAATCCTCCACCGAGAACTTCTTGGTCAGCTGGATGTTGGAGTAGACCGGGACGATGGCACCGTTCTCGCCGACGTTGCTGATAGCAAAGTCGGTCTCGCTGTAGTTGTCCTTCGTAAACGTGTCGGTGCCGTACAGGTAGTTCAGGCCGGCTGCCATGCGGTCCGATGCGATGTCGCCGTTGTAGGAGGCATCCAGATCGATGACATTGGCAGCGGCGTCGCCCACAAAGGTACCGGCCTTCTGGGCCACGGAGATCAGGTTGGCAGAGGCCACCACATGGTCGGTGTCATCCAGATCGATCTTGCCCATAGCGGCGATGTTGGGCTGCATGAAGACCACGCTGGAGGAGAGCTTCAGGGCAAGGTAGGTGTGGCCCGTCAGGTTCTCCACGAACCAGGTCTCGTTCTGGTCGGCAATGAACACGCCGGAGCCGCCGGCTGCACCGGCGTTGTCGTAGATGGAGGTCAGCAGGGCAACACCCTCGCGGGCCGTGGAAGCTTCGCTCAGCAGCACCGTGGTGATCTCGGCTTCCTCAATGCCGTTGTCCACATAGGGGTCTACGCTCAGCACGGCGTCGGTGCCGTAGAGAGACTCGGTGGCAGAGACCATGACGCCCTTCTCGTTGGTGCCAGCCTCTTCATAGGGGGTGTGCTCGTGGGTGCTGTCGCAGTCCGGGCAGACACCCAGACCGTTGTCGTCCCGGCGGGCGGTGTAGCGGTAGCTGTCGTGGGTGAAGGTGTAGGTAAAGCCGTAGCAGCCCTCGTACACCTCGCCCGCGGTGTGCTTCCCGGCGGGGCTGATGTTGAACAGCTTGTTGTAATCGTTGGTGCCCAAATCCTCGATCCGGCCAAACATGGTGGTGCCATCCTCGGTGAGGTCGCTGCCGACATAGAGTGCCGTGCAGGCGAAGGCGGAAGGAACCACGGCAAGCGTCATCGCACAGGCGATGAAAGCCGCAGCAATTTTCTTCTTCAAAGACATAATAGTATCGATCCCTCTCTTGTTGATTGTCGGCATTTCGTCGGCAGGTGTTATAATACGCCTATTTTAATGAAAATGCAAGTATTTTCCCGAAATCTTAGCATATATTCATTTTTATATGGTATATATTCATACTGCGTTTTTCATCTGCCCCTCCGTGAGCGCAAAAAACCGCCCCGGCTTCCTGTCACGGAAACCGGGGCGGTTCATATACTTTATTGGTGCTTTCTCAAGCGCTCACGCAATTACTTGCGGGGGTTCTTAATCGCAGCCTGAGCAGCAGCCAAAATTGCAGGGCATTCGGATTTACGGTGGTACGTTGTTTGCATTTTAAGCAGGCTATAAAACACATGATATTGAACCTAGCAGCAGACGTTGTGCGTCAAGCAGCGGCACATAAGCCTAACACTTAGCACGAAATCACTTCTTCATTCAATGCTTGAGCCAGTATTCATAGACCCCAACATATTCCCGATAGCCCCCTGTTTTGTCCGGCGTACAAAACAACTGCCATGCCTGCTGAAGAAATGGCTTTGACCATTCACCTATGGGCTTTTTGGCTTTCAGAAATCTTACCAACTGACTGTAAGCGGTTTCACGATTTTGCGGTAAGTAGGCCGCTTCACTGTTCAGGTTGAGCTTGCCGGAAAGCTCCTTGTTAAGTTCCGTGTCGGTTGATCCTATCTCACCATTTCTTTGGTAGAAGATTGTATCCATCTGAGCTTCATCCAGCGGATTCAAGCGCATTGTCTGCTGATCTTCTTCCAAGATTCCACGGTAGGCATCGCAAGTCTTTTTTGCATTTTCCGTAGAACTCCGATTTCCGGGACACACGCCCAGAAGATTTGAAAAATCTGTAGTTGCCTCATCCGGCAACTGATTTTGCGGGTCAAGGTGTTCAATATTCAGATAGTTGAGTTGGTCCGCCGGATCGAGACTAATGCGGCGCATACAATATGCGCAAAGATAACCTTGGTCGCGTGCCAACTGCTGCCGTGTACCGTCCTTTGGCATATCTTTATAAGTAATTTTTAACGGCGGGGATGCTTTGCGGCAGTTCTTTTTATACTCTCGCAAATCTCGCGGTTCAATCTCTGACTTTTTGATATACCTCATTCCGGCCACTCCATTTGCTCAATTTCCAGACTGTTTCTGGCATCATAGACGGACGGATCATTATATCCCAAAATCTGTTCCAGATTTTCCAGAACCTCTTTGGCCTTTGCATAATCCTCCTTATGGAGAAGCTCCGAGAATTTATCAAACAGCTTTTCAATTTCAATCGGACGATCTCCAACCAGCAAGATACTTCGCAGAACAGTGTTTACATCCTTGCCGTAGGCAGAATCGATTTGTGTTGCACTGCCCTCGTGTTTCAGCAGAATAAGATTTGCATCCTTATAGGAAGTAATCACTTCCGGAGAATGCGTGGATACAATAAACTGAATATTGGGAAAAACCGTTGTCAAATCATTCAGGATTCGCTTTTGCCAGCCGGGATGCAAGTGTAATTCAATCTCATCAATGATGATGATACCAGGTGTTTCCAAAACAGAATCGCCGAGCTGAGGATTCAAAACAGCCATCCGGTGCGCAATATCTGCTACCATATTCAGCACAGACCGGTATCCATCGCTCATCTCAGACATCGGATGAAGCTCATGTTCGCCATTCCGATTAACGTATTCAACAACAATCGCCCGATATCTCTGACGATATTCCACCTTAACATGCTGCGTTTCATCGTGGTCGATCAAATCCGCAAAGCAGCGTTCCAACGCCCGCTGAACCGCACTCACCTGCGGAATAGGTCCTTCCTGACTGACAAGGAGGGTCATGTCACTGAACCACTCCATAAGCTGCTTGTCCGTAGCCTGCTCAGCGATGCAGTCCTGATAACCTTCAAAGCGGGACTTCAGCTTCTGTTTTTCCTTCTGTTTCGCCTGCTTTTGTGCCCACAGGCGGCCCGTACCATAGTAAGCAATGAGCGGAAGTACCGTTTGCGAAGAAGGAAGTGCTGCTTCTTTTTGAAGTTCAGATGCAATTTTTTTCAGATCCGATGCAGCACCATAGGTAGTGTTGGATTTTGGTCCACTCAGAGAGCGAGACCATGTACAAGCATTACCGTTTATAACACCCTGACAGGACACCTCAACCGGATAAACTTCGCGCTGCTGATAAATTTTATTGGTTTCATACGCCACATGGCGAACGTCTTCCGTTTTGATACTGCGAGGAGAAGCATAGTCAATTCCAAGGAAGAAAGTGCTGGCAGCGGTCAATGCCCCCATAAGCAGAGAACTTTTTCCACTGCCATTGTTGCCGATCACAATATTCATTTTAGGATTCAGCGGAATCTCGGCATTTTCAAAGTTCCTGAAATTCTTCAAGGTCAGATTGTCAATACGCATAGCTGCTTCCTTCCAAAATCCAGATTTCATGCAAATTGATAGGCCGAGCACCCGGCGATGGGCATAATCCCCTATCATAAGTTGATTTTATCACATATCTTTTGGTGTTTCAATCGAAATCAGGCTGATTTTCTTTGGCAGGCGGCGAAGTCTGATACGTGTTGGCAAAAACCATATCCTGAATCCACTTACAGAGTGCCGGGTTTTCGTTCACTGCCTTGTACAGTTCAATCGTCGTACTCATGGAATCGAGAATCGCCTGCATCGTTGCACGGTCGCTTTCAACACGAGCATTCTGTGCATCTGAGTTTTTTATAGCATTCTGATAGGCTTCGTCTTTACTGACGATGGCGGGCAGATCAGCAACCTGCTTTTTCACTTTATCTTCGTCTGTCCAGTCAATGCCTCCAAACGCATCATGGAATTCCTTCAGAATCTGCGTCAGAGGATCAAGCTCTGGCACCGAAATACCAACATCCCTGCTGACGGGGATCGGATTCAATTCACCATTTTCATTGTCCAGCTGAATCCGCATGGTATCCTGTGCCACTGCACGATAGCTTTCCAGATCAATATCTTCCAGTAGACCGCTGATATTGTCATCTTCAGCGGGAGACGGAAGTTTGCCGATCAGCAGCTTCAGGAAAATCGACAGCTTTTCCCACTCTACGCTACCGTAGGGCAAAATCGCCGAGAGAAAATTGTATGTCCGAACAAATCCTTTGGCATTGGATTTGAAGAGAATCTGTTCTTCCGGGATTAGCTCTTTGTAGTTTTCTGTACATCTGTCCAAAATCGGATCAAGTTCCTCACGAGGCGCATTATCCAAATATGCCTCGACAAAGGAATCCACATCCTCGTGGGTGTAAACCTGAAGCGATTCCATTTCCGAAATCTGATCGTTCAGTTTATTGACATCTGTTTCGCCAGACAGAATCGTTGTTTTGTAGTATTTATCAAAAGCTGCTTTAATCACACCCGGATCGTTTACAAAATCCAGAATAAACGTATCATTTTTATCTGGTGCACTGCGGTTCAGACGGGAAAGTGTCTGAACTGCTTTAATATCAGAAAGCCCCTTATCCACATACATCGTATGCAGCAAAGGTTCATCAAAACCGGTCTGAAACTTATTCGCAACAATCAGAATCCGGTAAGGGTCTTTCTTAAAGGTACGCTCGATTTTGGAGCTTGTAAAACCATTCAGATCCGCTTCGGTAACTTCCCTGCCCTCATACTTGGTTGTGCCAGAGAAGGCAATGATCGTCTTATAAGGACTTTTACGCTGTTCCAGAAGAGCATTGATTGCTTTATAGTATTCGATGGCGCGCGGGATTCCACTGGTAATCACCATGGCACGGGCTCGACCGCCAATTTTTCCACGACCAATCACTTCTGTGTGGAAATGCTCTACAATGATGCCCGCCTTCTGCTCGATTGCATATTGATTGGATTCCACATAATAGCGGAGCAACCGCTGTGCCTTCTTTTTATCAAAGAGTGGATCATCCTCAACCGTTTTGGAGAGCTTATAAAAGCTCTGGATAGGAGTATAATAGCGTAAGACATCCATGATGAAGTGCTCTTCAATAGCCTGCTTCATCGTGTAGACATAGTGCGGAAAAAATCTTTTACTTCCGTCCGGCTGAATTTCTTCCCGACCAAACACTTCCAGCGTTTTATTTTTGGGCGTGGCGGTAAAAGCAAAATAGCTGGCATTTTTTGCAAGCTTTTTGCCATCAATCAGGGTGTTGATCTTATCTTCCAGAAGATCGTCATTGTCGTACTCGCTTCCGGACAGAACGATATTCATTTTTGTGGAAAGGTCGCCATTCTGGCTTGAATGAGCTTCGTCGATCAAGATTGCAAAGTTCCTGTTGGTGTGGAGCTTGGAGATATCCTCCAGAATGAACTGGAACTTATGTACAATGGTGATGATGATCTTTGTACCTTTTTCCAGCAGTGTTCCAAGTTCAGATGAGTCCTTGGCCCAGCCGACTGTAGAGGAAACCTGCATAAACTGCCGGATCGTATTCCGAATCTGCTTGTCCAGATTAACGCGATCCGTAACAACGATCACAGTATCAAAAATATTGTGGTCGGTTGCGTCTTTCAACGTAACCAGCTGGTGCGCCAGCCATGCAATGGAATTAGACTTTCCAGAGCCCGCACTGTGCTGGATCAGGTATCGCTTTCCAACTCCATCTCGCTTGGCATCCGCCAGCAGAGAAGTGACCAGTTGCAGCTGGTGATAGCGCGGAAATATCTGCTTGTAGCTCTTTTTATGCGTTTCTTCATCCTCATCGCAAATGATCTGCACATAATTTTCAATGATATTGGAGAAATCATCTTTGCGAAGGATTTCTTTCCAGAGATAATCTGTCTTCATGCCGTCCGGATTTGGTGGATTGCCTGCACCATCGTTGTAACCTTTGTTGAACGGCAGGAACCACGACTTTTGCCCTTTAAGCTCGGTGCACATCCGCACTTCATTGTCATCTACGGCAAAGTGAACGATACACCGCTTAAAGCCAAAAAGAACTTCATCCGGAGTGCGTTCATCTTTATACTGCTTTACAGCATCCGCTGCATTCTGCTTCGTAAGCTGATTCTTCAGCTCCATGGTAGCGATGGGCAAGCCATTCAGAAACAGGCATACATCCAGTGCCAGCAGTGGATTCTGGCGGGAATACTGGAGCTGCCGGGTCACACTGAAAATATTCTGTGCGTAGAGTTTGGCGGCAGTTTCATTGCCGGGAGACGGACGCACATAAAACATATCCAATACCAAGTGCTTATAACGGAACCCCTTGCGCAGCAGGTCGATCACGCCATTGGTATGGAGACTTTGATCCAGCCGCTGCAAGAATTTTTCCTTTTCCAGAGGGTCGTTTTCCAGACGCAGCTGCTTCATTTTGTCCGCCTGCGTGGTATTCAGAAAACGAAACAGACGTGTTTCATCCATCGCGATTTCTTTATTGTAATCCGCATTGGAGCCCTGCTCGTAGCCGTTGTGCTGCACAAGCCAGCTCACAATCGACGATTCAAAGCTGTTTTCTTTTACATTAGTCGGCATCCATCTCCACCTCCTGTTCTTCCGGAGCCTCCTCTGCAATATCTTCTTCCGGCGTATACTCCGGCACCTCAACGTTGCGCACATCCATCTGCCCGGTGACCACATCGGAAATCAAACGAGTGCGATATTCTTTGAGGAGTTCAATCTCTTTTTCCAGAACGGGAATCGCTCGGTCGATTTTAGCGGTTTCCTGTTCAATATAATCTGCAATCCGCTTCTGTTCATCAATAGGCACCTGTGGCAATGGAACTTTTGCAAAATTAGCATAACGCAAAGCCTGCCCGTCACGAACGAGGTCAGCCGTTCCCTGTAACGCCTTGATGTACGGGGTCGATTTCAGAAGCCATTTAAAGTATTCATCGTAAACAAGTCCTTTTCGAGGAATCAACATAACATAGGCTGAACTGATTTTTCCTTCAACGTAGCTGTATTCCAGTCCTCCTTGAAAACTTCGCATACTGATGATAAAGTCGCCTTTTCCAACATGCTTTAAGATATCACCTCCTTTTGTGACAACAGTAACGCGGCGTCCTACTTTTTCCATAAATTCTTTTTGAGAAATTACACCGTGTTTTTGTGATGCAGTAAGCTGTTCATCGTTCAGGAAAGCCTTATCTTTTCGCTCAGCGAACAGCTTTTTGGAGTAGACCATCTTCCAGTTTTCAGGAATTTGTTTGACCCAATGTGTTCCACTGTCGATGAGTTTCACACCGTCAACTCCCTCCAGACTTGTCTGGTCAATAATCGTCTGCCGCCGCTCTTCCAGCAATTTGATCTTCCATTGGTAGCCGTGAATCAGCTTGTTGATTTTGGACACCTGCCAGTCCAGATACCGCACAATCTGGTTCTGCTCCTCGCGGGGAGGGACAGGAATTACCAATCGCTTAAAATCATAGTAATCAGAGTCCCACTGTCCTACACGAATACCGTAAGATATACGGTTGTAATAAGTTTTAAACACAGGTGAACGAAGAATCCGATTCAAATAGTCCAAATTCCCATCAAAGCGATTATGTGCAACAATATAAGCAGGGCTGACAAATCCGTCATATTTTGAGACTCCAAGAGAGCCCTGCCAAAGTTTCATTTTGTTAACAACGATATCTGAATTTTTGACGACCTTATATTTGGAAGTGTCTTCACTTTCATGATTTTTATTGTCCGTTCTTGAATTCTTGGGTATCACTCCATACTCACGATAAACCGACAGTAGCTGTAAATCCTTCCTATCACCTTTTCGCTCATCTGCTAAGGATAAATATGCCCGTAGCTGCTTTGAATCCCAATGTGCAGGTATTTCAGGAAGCCAGTCGTACTCGAATGCCTTATATTTCTCGTATCTCATCTCAGCCTCCAATGATCTCGTCCAGAAGGCCATCGGTTTCCTTCTCAATCGCGCGAATATCCGCTGCAATTTCGTCCAGCGTCCGCAGCTGCACCGGCTTATAGAAATACTTGGTAAAGCTCAGCTCGTAGCCCACTTTTTCACTGCCCGGTTTCACAAACGCATCCGGCGCATAGGGGTGTACTTCGTTCTGAATAAAGGCATCGATCCCGCCCTCGTAGGTAAAAGGAATGATCTCGGTGTCACCGCTGCGCTCCTTGTCAATGACAGGATTGCCCTTTTTGTCCAGCAGGATCTTGCCGTTTTCATCGCGCTTTGGCTGCTGCATTGTCACCTGCCAATAACCGAATTCGTGATTTTCAAAAACCTTACTGTATTCCGGGTCTGCCTTGTCAAATGCAAGATACAGGTCCAGAATCTTTTTGCGCAGTGCAGCATTGACTTCGCCGTTTTTCTCACCAAGGTTCTTGCGCAGTGGAGCTTTCATGGTGGTTGCATCGATCAGTTGCACCTTACCTTTACGCTGAGCACTCTTTTTGTTGGAAAGCACCCAGAGATAGGTGCCAATGCCGGTATTGTAGAACATCTTCTCCGGCAGCGCCACGATAGCTTCCAACAGATCCTGCTCGATGATATATTGACGCAGATTGGAAGGCCCCTGCCCTGCCTTGCCGGTAAACAGTGAAGAGCCGTTGTGCACCTCTACAATACGGCTGCCCAAAGGGGTATCCTGCTTCATTTTGCTGATATTGTTTGCAAGAAACAGCATCTGCGGGTCGCCGATGTCCGGCAGGAGTGAAAAATCCTCCCCACGATAGGTGACCTGAAAACGTGGATCCGTGATATCATCTTTCTTGGCAAGACCCCATGCGGCCAGATCCTTTTTCCATGACGTACCAAACGGCGGGTTTGACAGGCAGAAATCGAAAGTTTCTCCGGGAAAGCCATCATTAGAAATGGTCGAGCCAAAGAAAATATTATTCGCCTGGGAGCCTTCACCCTTAACAAGCATATCGGCGCGCGCAATCGCGTAGGTTTCGTCTGCATTCTCCTGACCATACAGATGGATGGAAACTTTTTTACCGGCCTTTTGGGAAAGCCTCTGAATGCGCTCTTCCGCAACCGTCAGCATACCGCCGGTGCCGCAAGCGCCATCGTAAATGCGGTAAGTCGTGCTCTTGATCTGATCTTCAATCGGCACAAAGGCAAGATCAGCAATCAGTTCCACAATATCACGGGGCGTAAAATGACGTCCGGCATCGGTGATATTCGTTTCCTCATTGAATTTTCGGATAACTTCTTCAAACACGGTCCCCATCGTGTGGTTATCCAATCCCGGCAGTTTTACACTGCCATCCGGGTTGAGCACAGGACGGCTGCTGAGGTTAATGGACGGGTCAACAAACTTGGAAATCAAAAGCCCCAGAATGTCATGCTCGGAAAGCTTATCAATCTGGTTTCGAAACTCAAATTTTGTGATGATATCCTGTACATTTTTGCTGAATCCATCCAGATATAGAATGAAGTCCTGCTTCAACTGCTGCTGGTTTGTGCGGGATTTCAAATCGGACAGTGTAAAAGGCGAACTATTGCAGAACGCCTCGTGTGCAACGGAACACAATGCAACATCCTGCTCCAGAATGCCTGCGGCATCCAGTTTTTGTTTCATGGCAAGAACGGCCTGTTTTGTCGGTTCCAGAACTGCGTCAAAGCGGCGTAACACGATCATCGGTAGAATAATTTTTCGGTAGTCGCCTACATCGTAAACATCAACCAGACAGTCATTGGCAATGCCGAATACAAACGACACCAGCTGATTGAAATTTGCGTTTTCCATTGGTATAATCTCCTTCTCATGCTGTCACGGATAGAACAGTAACTCTCATTTTACATAACGATTATACATTATTTTCGTCCAGATAGGAATACATTCCAGATAGAGAACCTTCCAAAATTTTTGTGCGATGCTCTTGACAATGCGCAGAAATGGGGTATAATGGTGTTAGAAATTAGCGAACGCGCTGATTTTGAACAAAAGGAGGAAGCCCTATGCCTACGGAGGAAAAATTCGGGACATTTATCAAGGAGAAACGAATAGCCTGTGGCATTACGCTGCGGGGACTCGCATCTGAGATCGGCATTGCGCCTGCCTATATGAGCGACATTGAGAAGGGACACCGTTACCCACCGGATAAGGACAAACTTTATGCAATTGCTACAACGCTACATTTGTCCGAAGACGATCGGGATAAAATGTTCGATCTTGCTGCGAATGCAAAGGAGAACACGGTTTCTCCGGATCTCCCGGAGTACATCATGGGCAACGAACAGGTCCGTGTTGCACTCAGAATGGCACGCGATACAAACGCCGGAGATGATCTCTGGCAGAAGATGATCGAGATGATGGAAAAGAAGGAGCGTGGCGAAAGTACCTGATGTTTTACTATCGTTATTCACCGGAACAACTGGAACGCGCAGCAGAACAGCTGCTTCAGAAGTTTGACCCGGAGTTGCTGAAAAAACCGAAAGAATATGATGTGTACCGTGTGATCGAGGAATGCCTTGGCGTTGATTATGACTGGAAGTATATCCGTCCGGATCAGGCTATCCTTGGCTTGACCGCTTTCAACCCAGGATATATCTGGGTTTCTCCGGCACCGCATCTTTATGAAGGGATTCAGCCCGAAAGGATCTACCTTGAAAAGGGCACAATTTTAATTGATGCCACTTTGACCGAGGGAAACAATATTGGGCGTGAACGTTTTACGGTGATGCACGAAGTTTTTCATCAGGTTTTGCACAAAGACTGTTTCCGGCGGGAACCACCTGACTATGTACACCAGACGACCAAGTGCACATTATTCGGGCAGAAGAAAAAACTAGTCACCGCACTGGATCACATCGAGTATCAAGCAAATACCTGTGCAGCAGATTTTCTTATGCCAAGGAAAACGGTTCCAACCGTGTGGCGCTCGATTTCTGGATTTGATCGGCCAGCACATGAAGATTATCGGACGGAAGATTATATTCGGAAAATCGCCCAGGTCTATCAGGTATCCAGACAGGCAATGAGGTATCGGCTGAGGAATCTTCAGCTCATTGTCCCGCCTACAACAGCTTACTTAACCTAATCAAAACTCAGGGAGTTTCGACTCCCTTCATTTTAGAGTAAGGTGTTATGTTTAAGCGAACACGCTTATATAGAAAAGTGAGGAGAACATTATGAATTCAAATGGAGTTGTCTACCGTTGTAATAAAAGTTGTCCGATTGGAAAACGCTGTTTTATCCTTAAAACAGCTGTGACGCTAAAGGAACCGATTACTGTGTGGCATAAGTGTGTTGCCAAAAAAGAAGATATTCCGGTCACAATCGGTGGAAAGCCACCGCCTTAATGCTTTGAGAAAATGATATTACTTGCAAATAAGCCGCAGTGACGTGCTATATTGCAGAACTTCCAGACACTTTTCAGTGTCTGATTCTGCGTGCATGTTGCTGCGGCTCTTTCTTTTTTGGAGTGAAAGCGAAATGTATTTTATCTTAAATCAAGACATTATAGGAGGTATCTGTTATAATGATGGTAAAGCGTAAAGCAAACCTTGATGATGGTTGCAACCCGGAGTTGGTTGCAGGTGCGGTGTTTGACGGAGAACTCGAAATTCCTGTTATTCATGCTCCGGCAGAAATCGTGATTCCATCCGGCATCACGCCATTTTCCAAGCGGGAGAAAGCGATTGGAACCGATGAGGCCGTTGGATTTTTTGAAAAAGACCCTGTATTTTCCAAGGTTCTTATTAATCCCTCGTCTTATGTTGAAGATTTCAGAAGGTTCCGCTTTCTGCTGCCGGTTGATTGTTCTCTCTATCGGGACGCACCACTGGCTGTTCAGGTAGCGAATCTCTACCGTAGCAGAGCACTTGGCAGCTATTACCAGCGCAATGGCTGCAATGTTTATCCGCTGGTTCGCTGGGGCAACGAACTGACCTATACGACCCGGTACTTTCCAGAACGCATTGCTTTTCTTGGTATTCGGAAGCACAGCATTGTGTGCCTTGGAACATATGGCTGTATTAGCAGCCGTGAAGACAAGCACGAATACAAAGCTGGACTCGACGCGATGATGGATGCTTTGAGCCCGAAGGTCGTACTTGTGTACGGTGCTATGCCTGATTCTGTATTTGGCGACTACCTTCGCTATGCAAAGTTTGTTTCGTTCCCAGATTGGACGAGCCGTATGCATGGAGGTGATTGCTAATGGGTGGTGGAAAGGGCGGACTGTACATGGGAACATATAATCCCAGTGATACAAAAACGGATTTCTGTACCTTTTCTAAAAATGTAGAGAAAGTTTCCAAAAAATATCCGCTGAATCCAAGTGGATATTTTGGAGAAAAGGGAAAGAACCATCGTGTGATTGTAAGTGACAATCCCATTGAAACCTCCGTGGACTTTTACAAAACTATTAGCTGTGGCAGAAAAGAGTCTCAGCTGTCTAACGGAAAGGGGGTCCAAACTGTTTTTGAAGATGGCACTCGGATTGTCTACCGGGTCATAACTTCTACGCCTGATAGTCCGGCTGTAGATATAACGGTTAACATTGAATCCCCAGTCAAAAAGCAAAAAATCCATTTCATCAGAAAGGACTAACACAATGGTACAGGCCAAATTCACATCTGAAATGATTGACTGCTTGAGGAAACTCATCGGTGAATCCTTCGTCAGTTATGACGGAGCTATTATGAATCAAACGGCTTATGGAAATCTACAGCTTAATACAGAACATTTTTCTGTAGAACTTCGAAACGAGGTTCATCCCTTTTCTCTTTTTTCAGAAGTTGAAGATGTCTCTTGCTTTTCTTGCATCTTCAAAAGAGCGGGTACTATATTCGAACCGTTTTGTGAGGAACCGTGGAAAACAGTACCAATCAATGAAAAAATAACAGGAGTCTCCATTGTCAGCGATACTATCATTGTAAACGATGATGAATACGCTATCACTTTTGATATGGCAGTTATCATTAAAACAGAAAAGCATCAATACTTCTTTTCCAGAAACTGGTTTTTCTCGGAAACAATAATCCTTTCTGTCGATAAAGGACTTGATGATGTTTATCCAATCAGTCGCGTTATCGCCGACTGGAACGACGATGGCAATCGACGAGTCTCTGTCCAACGCAGTATTGTTTCTCTGTAATGGTTCGTTGGCTAGATACCCTCAGCTTTCTGTTTTTAATCGAACAGACACTTCACATTGCGACGTAATCGAAATTAGGCATATTGACAGGAGCCTCCTTCTGAGTCTACTGAATAGCAACGAAATTCCTGCTTTTAAGATAGGAAAACTCCGAAAGATTTACAAGCAGAATCTAATTCGCTGCATGAGCCAATACCAGTAAATTCATCAAAAAAGAACATGACCGTTCCTTTTCAGGTTCTGTCATGTTCTTTCCTTGGCAGGCATTACTCCATCGGCCGCATACTTTTTGCCGCTTCCTGTTCCTCCCGAATCTGCCGCTTATACTTATAATAGGTATTGCGAGCCAGCCCTGTAAGCTTCATGCACTCGGCATCGTCCAATGTTCCGCCAAATGCTTTGCAGTGCGTGCTTATCACCCGCTTGGCTTCTCTGGCTTTCTTGGTTTCAAACCCATCACCTTTTCTGTGGCCAACCTGTTTTCCGTTTAGCTTGGCAGTCAACAGTCCTTCACGGGTACGCTGGTGCAGGTCGGCCACCTCCTTTTCGGACTGCTCAAATGCCAGCTTGATCTGCTCCTTTGCCAAAGCCATCAAATATTCATTGATGCCCTTTAAGATGAAGTCCACGTTTGTCCCTGTCATGGCAATGCTGCCGGACAGGGCCTTTTTGTAGGTTTCTGTGTCGATGTGATGCTCTTTCAGAAATACAAGACAGATACCCTTATGGTAGAGGTCTTCGCATAGGGCAAATCCTTCCTCTGCATTTCTGGACATTCGGGACACGGAATCAAAAACTACCATATCCCCCGCCTGCAAAATCCGATACAGCTTGTTCCACTCTGGGCGCATTATCGAAGTCCCGGTATAGGCTTCCTGCACGATATGGGCAGTCGGATATTCCGCTTGGATGTTTCGTATCTGGCGGTCGATGCTTTGTTTTGCAGTCGAAATTCTGCAATAGCCATAAATGCTCATAAAATTCCTCGTCGTCTCAAAGATGACGAACGTCATCTTTAATCGGGCGATTTGACCGTGCAAATCGCCCATGTTGGCCTAAAATTGATACGCAATTATCGCACGGCATTTTTAATACACTCCAAGCAAGCTAAGTGTCGCTCCTCGCCCACCTTTGAATTTGACTTTTCGCGGGACGGCATATACCGTCCCCCTTTCAGCCAAATTCAAAAGCGTGCTGCGTCGTGACACCGCTTGCTCTTATCTGCGAGTCATGTATGTATTCATAAATTCTGCCACGGTCGTGCAGGGCTTCTGTTTTTTCTCTGCTCCGCCGAATGGATCATAGTTCCAGTCAGTTTCTTCGTCAATATATCGCCGCCCATCGTCCGGCAGTTCCAGCGGTTCAGTCAAGATGATGGTTCCCCAATGGTTGACCATGATAAAAGGTGCGATTTCGCAGGGGATACCACGGCATTCATCATCGTGCCGGACATCATAGGCATACAGCCCTTCGGGTACGGTATCCCTCTTGATGCGGATGCTGGTGAACAGTGCAGGCTTGCCGCGGACAGTGATTTCTTCGTAGTGCTCGGTCATAGCATCGTGGGTCATAGTGTGCGCCCTCCTTAAAGCGCAATTAAAAATGCCCGGTATTTTTCGGTATAGTAAGCAATCTCTTCTGCTGTCAGTGAGGTCATGTTGCCCTCACTGTCTGTTCCGGCGATGAAACCAGAACCAGCCAGATAATCTGCGCCGCCCCAGAGCATCCGGTTCGGCGGCAATTCCAATAGTTTGCCTTCATCATTGCAGACCAACGTGAATTCTGCGCCGAGGTCACACAGAGGCAGGCATTCGATGTTACCGCCCACAAATTTCTGCATAGCTTCAAGGGTATAATCCAATTCAACCACTTTGGGCGGCTCCATTGGCAGGAGCGCAAGGACTTTGATTTTTGCTTCTTTCATCCTGAAATCTCCTTATGCTACGTTAAACCTTGTGGCCTTATAGCAGTCTGCGCACATTCCCTCATGGGTGGCTGCAAACTCTGCGGCCTGCATGATGGTTCCATCTTTCAACTTGACCCGTTTAATAGGCTGATTGCAGCGGGCGCAGATGCAAGGGACTGGCGGCTGTTCCGGTTTGGGAGTAGTTGCAGCTTTCTGTTTGGTTGGCTTCTGGGAATCATCCACAGGCTGCACAACATCATCCGGCAAATCCTCTCCGGCATAGACATACAAACCCAGACCAAACATAGCAAGATTCTTGACCAAGCAACGCATAATGGCCTTGTTTACATCAAACATGGATGCAGCATCTACTGTACGTTCCTCCATGCCGATTTTCTCTCTGCGGCGGGTCTGCGGGTTGTAATCCCACTTTGGCGTAGTATAAGTATACGGAACTGCTTTCATCGCTTTGTTGGAACTGTCCAAAACCGGAAGCCACATTTCGTGCGAAATGCCCTCAATGGTAACGGTAGTGTATACCATGAAGCCTGTGATCGGGTCATAGACATAGGGCAGGCCGTTGAACTTTTTGACCTCGTAACTTGCCGCAGGATAGAGCTTTTTCACTTCCGCCCATGCATAGGCCCAGCTCACATATTTCAACTCTGTGTTGCCGGATTTCTTGACTTCCAGATGATCCTTGAAATCCACGGCAGATAATTTTACAAACGGATTATCGGTTACCATAAAGATACCTCCATGAAAAAAGACGGCAGGAAAATCACTTCCTGCCGCCATAAACCACAAATTTATGCCGCATGAACAATGGTGAACCTGCGGCTGCTCACATTTTTGCTGTACTGGTTGAAGATGTCCGGCTGTTCTTTCCGAAGCCTCTGGGAATCCACCCGCTTACTTTCGGAGGACACCCAAGACACCTTATAACCGGGAGCCGTTCCATACGCTGCATCCTGCATTTCCAGCTTGACCTGCTGCTCAATGGCGGTTTTCTCCTGCTCCAACTGCTCGATCTGACTGGAAAGCTCCTGCCGCTTGTCCAGCAGACCACGCAAAGAGGTCAGGTCTGCATTTTTGTCACGATTGTCAACCTCATACAGTTGGTTGATCTGCTGGGTGTCACCCTCACTGCCGTTCGGTGCAGGCGGAATCTGGGGCACAACATAGCGTGTCCAGAAAAGTTCCTCCTTGTCGATAAGGTCAGCAAGCACCTGCTTATCAGTAACAATTTTGTGGATGATAAGCTCTTTTCCCAGAATCAGAGCTGCCACATACCAGCAGTCGAAGCCACTGACAACGAGATAATGGTCAACCTGTGCCAGATAATGCGCCGGAATCTTGCCGTTGGCCCACTTGTCCGCAGAGAACGGAGAAACCGTTTTACACTCCAAGCCAGCCTTCTGCCCGACGATCAGGCGGTCGAAATCAGCCAGAAGCAACGGATGCTCTTCACTCTGGTAGATGGCATTTGCCCTGCGGGCTTTCAGCCCGGTTTCCTCCGAGAATCGTTGCGCCACATAGTCCTCCAAGTCACGCCCCTGCCGCATGGCCTCATTGTCGATGTCCTCAATGGTATCGCTGATTTTGTCGTGGTAGACCTGAAATGCGGAGCGATAGGGATTCACGCCCAGAATCGCACCGGCATCCGTTCCGGTGATGCCGCATTTGCGGTAGCGAAGCCAATCTTCTTTGCTCAAATTCAGTGTAGATACAAGACGTTTCATGCAATATTCAACCTCTCTTTCATGTGTTCGTCTGCAATGGAGAAATCGTATTCCACCAAGTCTTTCAGAATCGTGGAAAACTCACCTACCAAGGTGCGATTATCGTCCAGCCACAGAGCATACAGAAAATCCAAGATATTCCGCTGCACCCGCAGATGGTTCCAATAGCGTTCGTCCAGCTTGTTTTCGCTGGCAAGGTCGATCAGCGCACTTGCAATGGTGCTCTTGATTGTAATTTCGTAAGCCAGAGAAACCCGCATCTCAGGTGGAACACTTTCGGTTTCTTTCAGGAACTCAGAAAATTCGTAGAAAATGCGGTTGTTTACATCGTTCATAGCAACCTCCTTTATGCTGCGGCCAGCACCATCTTATAGGCGCGGTCAATCATGGGATTTCCCTCTGCGGTACGCAGGAACAGATTCTCGTTGTAGTTCCGGGTCTTACGGATGGGATCTGCATGGGTGGCAAAGTCCGATACGGCATTGACAAACCGCCAACCATTCTTGCCGACCCAGGACAGGTCAGGAGCATTGTAATAGCGGGCCTTCAAATCTTCCTGCAAACGCAGGTTATTCTTCCGCTGGCCATCGGACAAATCCTCTGTAATCGGGAAAAACTCATTGATGAACTCCTGCACCTTGCGGTCAGACAGTTTGATGTTGGTCAGGTCATAGATTCCCTTTCCAAGTTCTGCCATGTAGCTGTTGGCAAGCTGCAAAGTTTCGCGGGCATCCTGCACCCGGAGCAGGACGTTTTCGGTGTGCTTTGCCGTCCAGATACGCTTTGCAGAACCGAGAGCCAAATTCAGGGTGTTCTGGCAGACCACCCGAACAGGGGTCATGGCGACCTTGACACCAGAACTGCCATCATGGCTGTTGAAGAACACAAGATATGGGGTCACTTCGTCTCCGGCAATGATGTACTTTTCAGGCAGCTTTGCCAGCATCCAAACCTTCTTGCCACCCTGCAAGGAGCCTGCGGTTTCGTAGGTAACACCCTCGCCCAGCAGATCGTCGGTGAACTGGAATGCTTCCTCGTTCTGCACGATGCGATAGCGGTCAGACACCACGCCGAGAACGGCATCATCGGTGCTGCGGACATTGGCACGATAGCCGGAGATCACAGCTCCGTTGCCAGAGTAGATGTTACGACTCTCGACCTGCCAATCCAGGCCAGCCAGTTCCAAGGCTTCACGGCTTGCAGGGGCTTCCATAACGATGCGGCCAAGGCCATGCCAAGGGGTCTCACGGACAGAAAACATGATTTCAACATTTGCAGGCATAATAAGTTCCTCCTGTTTTTGATGGATAATTATTTCTTTTCGAGTTGATGTGCGGTCCAGATGATGAGTGCAGCAGCGGCCTTTCCGATTGCTTTTGCTGCCTCAAAGGATACTTTTGCGATGATCTCAGCCATTGGTATTACCTCCCATTTTTCAGTAAAATAAATGACCTGAGGACAGTGCGAAACTTTTCCTCAGGTCTTTTCAATAAGATAATATATAAATAAAATCCTACGAAATACGCTTTAATTCGTGCCGAGTGTGTCAGTTGTGTCAGAAGTTCATAACAAACTTTTTATATCATCCATATTTTCCCATTTTTTCTTTACTTTTCTCTTGTTTTTAACAGAAGCGATAGTCTGTATAGAAAGAGAGATAGATAGTCTGATAAAAGTATAATAAAGTTTTCTTGAAAACACTGACACACTCGACACAACCGGCACACTCCCTTACGGATGAATTTTCGAGCGGATTCCTACTACTACGGTGAGATCAGTCCAATCCCTTCTATGGATTTTCTGGTTCCGCGAAGCCTTGAACGCTTTGGCATCTTCAAATGGAATCACGAAGCGAGCCAGCTCCATAAAGCCGTCCATCGTACAAGATGTCATATTGATGCCTTTTACCTCGGACAGTTGGAAATCCAGTACCCACCGAAATTCCTCATTGCTTACAGGTGTGATCTGTGCTACACAGCTGTTAATAAGTTCCCTGCTGACATCCGTTTTGGCTGCTTTCTGCCACTCGTCCAGCTTCTGGGAAATCAGCTTCATATCAATACTCCCACTGCGTTCATCCTCCTGTTCGATGCTCTCATACTGGGATTGTAACTCGGCGATCTGCTCGTCCAGTCCCTTGCGGCGTTCCATCAGCTCCTGCTTCGTGATAACTCCGTCAGCACACAAGTCAATATACCTGTCCAGCCGTTCTTTCTGTTTGGCGATGCTGTTTTCCAGCATTGCCTTTCTGGAAATACGCACAGTCTTTTCCTCTGCCATGCAGCGGTTCAGAATCCGGTATACCTCTTTGACGGTCTTACCTTTATCAAACGTCAGATTCTGGAATACCTTAGATGCCATTAGATCCAGCTTCCATTCACTGATGGCTTTGATTTGGCAGCTGATCCCCAAATCCAGACCATGTTCCTGTAAGTAGCTGATGCTTGGCCTGCGTGTACGGCGGTAGCACTGAAACCCGTGAACAACTGCCCCGTCACGGTTTACTCTCCATTTGAACTGGATAAAGCCCGCTCCACAGCTACACCGCAGCTTTGCTGTCCAGACAGATTTTGGCGTATTCCGCATATATTTGTGCTTTTTGCCGTTCTCATCGATGACCCGTGCAGACCGTGCCAGCAGAATCTGTTGGCATCTGTCCCACATCTCTTCTGATACCAACGGCTCAAAATCCCCTTTCACATAGACGTAGCTGCTCTCGTCCAGATTTTTCACACGTTTCTGCGTCAGATAGCCGTCACTGTGGGATTTGTTATAGCAGATCAGCGCAAACGTTCCCTTCATCTCACTGAGCCGCAGGTTACTGACTGACTCCTTAGGATAAAGCCGCTGAATAAAGTTTCCCAAAACACTCTTGCCGCTATCTCTGGCATAGCCCATGAGGATGAAGAATTTTCCACGAGCCGGATAGATAAACAGATAGCCGATTGCCATCCAGAATCGTTCCAGAAGCTGCGGGTTTCCATGTGTGATCTGCCACAGAAAACGGTCAAATACCGGGCATTTTGCCTGTGGATCGTATTTGGCCTTGATGCAGGTAAATGTCAGCTGATCCGGACTATGTGGATCTTAATTATAATTTCTTGATTATCTTCATTCAGCAATGTATACTTCTGCGGACAGGATCTTTGCCTTCCCATCAAATCATCCATCGATACATCCAATGCTTGAGCAATACTGTATAGCTTCACACAGTTAACTATGCGCCCAGATCCATTTTCGATAGTAGAGATGTAGGATTGGGTACTCCCTATAGCCTTTCCCAGTTGGCTCTGTGACAAACCACATCCTTCTCTGCGTTCTCGAATGTTTTTACCCATAATTTCCCTCAATTCCACACTGTCTTCGGTATAAGAAGCCATTTCCTACACCTCCCTTCATCGAACAGGATTGTTTCAGAATTCTGTGACCGTTTCTTACAAAATTATTTTACATCATTTCCTTTTTGCAGTCTCCACCGGAGTTTTTCACCCATTTCATAAATTTTTTCAGGGTCAACTTTATCACATTATATCATTAAAGCAAAATACCCAGATGCATAAATCTCTGCATCTGGGCATTTTGCTTTAAATTATATTATTCTATCCCGAATCAGTTATCTAACCAGTCCATCATATCAATCTCATTTTCGCAATCTTGCAATAGATCAATAATTTTATCAAGATTATCTCTGTATTTTCCTTTTGCATGTGCATATCTAAATGCATATCCTTCAACTGTTTCTGTTAAGTTACCCACTTTAGACATCACATCACGGTATATCCGAGGCATCTTAGATTCTTCCAGAAAAAGTTTATTTATCCTCTTTTCTATAAATTCACCTGAAAAATTCATTTCTTGATTCACCGCTAAGGATCTCAAGCCTTTTTCAATTTGAAGTTCTATATGTCTATCTTCTTTTTCCAATTTTCCTTCTTGAGCTCTCTTTATAACAGCGTTTACATCTTTAGTCTCACTTAAAAGTAGAATAAAAAATTCAATATTAGATTCTGTAAGTTTAAGTTGTCGATTTCTATTCTTCCTTAAAAAATCCCTTGCCTTATTGTATCTTCCTCTTGATACCTCAACATCGCCGACCACTGTGTCAATAATCGCCTTTAGCCGTTCTGAAAGATCAGATACGCATTTAATCAGTTTTGTTCCCTTTGTCCCACATTGCTTTATTATATTTTCTTCAAACGAACCATCGCTAATTTCTTCATATCTATCCCATGGTCCACTGTGATTTTCCGGATTTTTATATAATGTAATTCCATTTTCCCATGCCCAGTATCGTTTAAGAAATTGCGTATAGCCCATTACTCGTTCTCTGGCATCCATATACGGGACTTGTTTTGCATTTAAACCTTTTTCTTGATTCATCTTATAATTTCTCCATAACCAAAACCCTCCCCGGCAAAACCATTCAGTTTCACCGGGGAGGGTTTATCATACGCTTATCTTCCCATGCTTTGCAGGATTAGTGCATCTTCATGCAACAATCTTACTTTCTGGGATTTTTGATAGCAGCCTGCGCAGCAGCCAGACGTGCGATAGGCACACGGAAGGGAGAGCAGCTGACGTAGTCCAGACCAACATTGTGGCAGAACTCGACGCTGGAGGGATCGCCGCCGTGCTCGCCGCAGATGCCCAGACCCAGATCAGCACGGGTCTCACGGCCATCGTGAGCAGCCATCTTGATCAGCTTGCCGACGCCGACCTGATCCAGATGCTGGAACGGATCGCTCTCGTAGATCTTGTTCTCGTAGTAAGCGCCGAGGAACTTAGCGGCATCGTCACGGCTGAAGCCGAAGGTCATCTGGGTCAGGTCGTTGGTGCCGAAGCTGAAGAACTCGGCCTCCTTGGCGATATCACCAGCAGTCAGAGCTGCACGGGGGATCTCGATCATGGTACCGACCAGATACTTCATATCAACACCGGAGGCGGCGATCAGCTCGTCAGCGACCTTGACGACAACGTCCTTGACGAACTTCAGCTCCTTGACCTCTCCGACCAGCGGGATCATGATGTGCGGGGTGATGACGTAGCCGGTCTCAGCAGAGACGTTCAGAGCTGCCTTGATGACAGCGCGGGTCTGCATTGCTGCGATCTCGGGATAGGTGACAGCCAGACGGCAGCCGCGATGGCCCATCATGGGGTTGAACTCGTGCAGAGAAGCAACGACATTCTTCAGGTCATCGAAGGTCATGCCCATATCGGCAGCCAGCTCCTTGATGTCCTCGTCCTTGGTGGGCAGGAACTCGTGGAGAGGCGGATCCAGATAACGGATGGTCATCGGGCGCTCACCCATGATGCGGTACATCGCCTCGAAGTCGCTCTGCTGGAACGGCTCGACCTTGGCCAGAGCAGTCTCGCGCTCCTCCACAGTACGGGCGCAGATCATCTCGCGGACAGCCTTGATGCGGTCCTCTGCGAAGAACATATGCTCGGTACGGCACAGGCCGATGCCCTCAGCACCCAGATCCACTGCCTGCTGTGCGTCGCGCGGGTTATCCGCATTGGTCATGACCAGCAGCTGACGAGCAGCGTCTGCCCAGCCCATAAAGCGGTTGAAGTTCTTGTTGCCGGTAGCGGCGACGGTTGCGACCTGCTCGCCGTAGATGTTGCCGGTGGAGCCGTCGATGGAGATCCAGTCGCCCTCGACGAACTTATGGCCGTTGATCTCGAAGGTCTTAGCCTCTTCGTCGATCTTCACCTCGTTGTCGTTGCCGCAGCCGGAGACACAACAGGTGCCCATACCACGGGCAACAACGGCTGCGTGGCTGGTCATGCCGCCGCGGACGGTCAGGATGCCCTGAGACACCTGCATACCGACGATGTCCTCGGGAGAGGTCTCCAGACGGACCAGAACGACCTTCTTCATCTTGCCGGACTTGACCATCTCCTCAGCCTCCTCGGCGGTGAAGACGATCTGGCCGCAGGCAGAACCGGGAGAAGCTGCCAGACCCTTGCCGACGACCTCGGCAGCCTTCAGAGCAGCAGCATCGAACTGGGGGTGCAGCAGGGTATCCAGCTGCTTCGGCTCAACGCGCAGGACAGCCTCCTGCTCGGTGATCATGCCCTCGTCCACCAGATCGCAGGCGATCTGCAGGGCAGCCTGAGCGGTACGCTTGCCGTTGCGGGTCTGCAGCATATACAGGTGGCCGTCCTCGATGGTGAACTCCATATCCTGCATATCGCGGAAGTAGTTCTCCAGACGGGTTGCGATCTCAACGAACTGATCGTACACCTCAGGCATCTGATCCTTCAGGTGGCTGATGGGAGAAGGAGTGCGCACGCCTGCGACGACGTCCTCGCCCTGTGCATTGATCAGGTACTCGCCCATCAGCTTCTTTGCGCCGGTGGCGGGGTCACGGGTGAATGCGACGCCGGTGCCGGAGCGGTCGCCGGAGTTGCCGAAGGCCATCTGCTGGACGTTGACAGCGGTGCCCCACTCGTAGGGGATCTCGTTCATCTTACGGTAGACGTTTGCACGGGGGTTGTCCCAGCTGCGGAAGACAGCCTTGACGGCCTCGATCAGCTGATCCTTGGGGTCCTGCGGGAAGGGTCTGCCCTCGTTGTCCTCGTAGATCTTCTTGAAGGTGCCGACCAGCTCCTTCAGATCCTCGGCAGTCAGGTCAACGTCGTTCTTGACGCCCTTGGCTTCCTTCATCTTATCGATCTCGACCTCGAACAGGCTCTTCGGGACCATCATGACGACGTCGGCGAACATCTGCACGAAGCGGCGGTAGCAGTCGTATGCGAAACGGGCGTTGTTGGTCTTCTTGGCCAGACCCTCGACTGCCTCGTCGTTCAGGCCGAGGTTCAGGATGGTGTCCATCATGCCGGGCATGGACTGACGTGCGCCGGAGCGGACGGAGACCAGCAGCGGGTTCTCGTTGTCGCCGAAGGTCTTGCCGGTGATCTTCTCGAGGCCCTTGACGTGCTCGAAGATGTCAGCGGTGATCTCGTCGTTGATCTGACGGCCGTCTGCGTAGTACTGGGTGCAGGCTTCCGTAGTGATGGTGAAGCCCTGCGGAACCGGCATACCGGCTGCAGTCATCTCGGCCAGACCAGCGCCCTTGCCGCCCAGAATGTTCTTCATGGTGACCTTGTCGCCGCCAAAGGCATCGTTGCCTTCGCTGAAGTAGTACAGATACTTTTTGCTCATGCGTGTTTACCTCCCAAATGATGGCCCCCGGCGCGATGCTCCGGCGGTCTTATCGATGCTCTGTCTTGTCATACGATAAACATTTCTCTGTGAATGCTAAACTATTATACCAGAATTTCGCGCCCATTCCATCGGGCAAATCACCGAATTTGTTTGATATTTTTTGTGCAAACTCTTGCATTTTACTCTCTTTTTCGGTAATATAAAATGGGAAAGATTTGAAGAGGATTTTCGAGTTTTGACGCCACTTTTGGGCAGTTGGATACAACTTTCTATCCATTAAACTCATTGCCCCTTTTGTTTGTCTTTCTTCTTTTCGAATTTCTTTTATCTTGGATACAACAATCCCTCTTCCGCAGAGGCCGTCGCAGTCTGTTTGGCTTCTGCGAAAGGCAGAGTTGGAGGAGGTTTTTCCTTATGCAGAATATCGATGCATCCGCACTGGCCGCCGCAAAGGCCAAGCTCGACGCCGCCGAGGCACAGCGTGAAGAGGTGCTGCTGCGCCACATCGCAAACGGCGTGGACATCCGCAGCCGCAGTGTCGAGATCGACCCCGAGGTCGTCATCGCCCCGGGCGCTGTCATCCTCGCGGGCACCATCCTGAAGGGCCGGACGGTCATCGGCGCAGGCTGCGTCATCGGCCCCAACACCCTCATCGAGGACAGCACCGTGGACGAGGGCACCTCCGTCAACGCAAGTCAGGTCTACAGCAGCCATCTCGGCCCCCACAACAACATCGGCCCCTTTACCCATGTCCGCATCAACACCGTCACCGGCTACGGCGTGCATCTGGGCGCTTATGTCGAGACGAAGAACTCCAGCTTCGCCCGGGGCAATACCGTCAGCCACCTGACCTACATCGGCGACAGCGATGTGGGCAAATACTGCAACTTCGGCTGCGGCACCGTCACCTGCAACTACGACGGCAAGGATAAGTTCCGCACGACCATTGGCGACTACTGCTTCATCGGCTGCAACACCAACCTCGTGGCCCCCGTCACCATCGGCGACGGAGCCTACACCGCCGCCGGCAGCACCATCACCAAAGACGTGCCCCCGCAGGCACTTGGCATCGCCCGCGAGCGCCAGACCAACCTCGACGGCTGGGCTGAGCCGAAGATGGAAGCGTACATTGCGAAAAAGCAGAAACTGGAACAGGAGCAGGGCTGACCCCCGCTCCCCACGCCGCCGTGTCGCCCGCACGGCGGCTTTTTTTGCGCTTTTTGTGTATCTTTTTGCGCGCGCGTATGTTATAATAATATACTGTTCGAAAAACAGCTCAGACACAAAAAGGCAGAATACAGTATGAATACCAATGACATCTGGCTCATTGCCGGCCTCGGCAACCCGGAGCCAAAATACGACGGCACCCGCCACAACGCAGGCTTTTCCGCGCTGGACGATCTGGCGGGCAGATGGGGCATCTCCGTCTCCAAGACCAAGTTTCAGGGTCTGTGGGGGCAGGGCGAGGTGGACGGCCATAAGGTCGTGCTCCTCAAGCCCCTGACTTATATGAACCTCTCGGGTGACTCCATCGCCCCGCTGGCGGGCTTCTTCAAGATCCCCGCCGACCACGTCATCGTCCTCTGCGACGACATCACCCAAAGCCCCGGCAAGCTGCGCATCCGGCCCTCCGGCTCGGCAGGCGGCCACAACGGCCTCAAGAGCATCATCGCCCGCCTCGGCGGCGAAAACTTCCCCCGCATCCGCATCGGGGTGGGCGCAAAGCCCCGCCCGGACTACGACCTCGCCGACTGGGTGCTGGGCAAGTTCCCGCCCGACGACGCCAAGGCCCTCGCCGACCGCCTGCCCGACCTCGAAGCCGCCGCCAAGCTCATCATGGACGGCAAGCTCGGTCTGGCGCAGAGCAAGTATAACGGGTGAATCAAAGGCTCTCCCTTTGGGAGAGCTGGCGCGAAGCGCCTGAGAGGGCAAGGCCGCGGGCAAAGAGGCACGAACGCAGCGATAGCCTCTCTCTGACAAAGAGCCTGCTTGTCGCTATGCAGCGGCCCTATCGTCCCGTCCTTGCCCTCTCCGTCACCTGCGGTGACACCTCTCCCAAAGGGAGAGGCTTTAACCAGAAAGGAGGTCTCCCATGTACGAAGCGCTCCTGAAAAACACCCCCGAATACCAGAAGATCGCGGCCAGCCTTGCGTCGCCGGGGCCGGCGGCGCTGTTCGGCCTGCCTCCGGCGGGCCGGGCGCTGCTCTACGCCTCCCTCCAGAAGGACACAGGCCGCGTCCTCTGCATCGTCACCCCCGGCGAGGCCGAGGCCACCCATTTCGCTGACGACCTCAAGACGCTGGGCCTTTCGGCGGCGGTATTCCCGCCCCGGGACTTCATGCTCCGCCCCGTGGAGGGCGCGGGCCGCGAGTACGAGTACCGGCGGCTGTCGGTGCTGGGCGCACTGGCGGGCGGACGGCTGCAGGCCGTCTGCGTCCCCGCCGAAGCCCTGCTCCAATACACGGTGCCGCAGGATGAGTTCCTGAAAAACACCCTCACTCTCAAGCCCGGCATGGTCTACAACCGGGAAGCGCTGGTGGAGCGGCTCTTCGCCGCCGGGTATGTGCGGCGCAGTCAGGTGGACGGCCCGGGCCAGTTCAGCGTCCGGGGCGACATCGTGGACATCTACGCCCCGGATATGCACCAGCCCGCCCGTGTGGAATACTGGGACGATGAGATCGACTCTCTGGCCTCCTTCGACCTGCTGACCCAGCGGCGGGACGGCGCACTCGAAAAAATTTATCTTTCCCCTGCCCGTGAGGTGCTGTTCGGCAGCACGGCCGACACGGCGGACGCCCTCCGCGCCGCCCAGAAAAAAGCCCGGGGCAAGCGCCGCACCGCCCTTGAAAAGGCGATGGAGGCCGACCTTGCCCAGTTGGACAGCGGCGTCATGCCCGAGGCCATGGACAAATACTACGGCCTGCGGTACGAGACGCCCGCCACCCTCCTTGACCATCTCCGCAGCCCCATCTTCATCCTCGACGAGGTGGGCGGCATCCGGGACGCCCAGAAGGCCACCGAGTTCCGCCGCAGCGAGGAGCTGGCCGGCCTGCTGGAGGAGGGCGTGCTCTGCCCCGGGCTGGATGTGCTCTACCAGACCATGGACGACCTTGCCGCTTCCGCCCAGAAGCAGAGCACCCTGCTGTGCGAGAACTTTCTGCGCGGCATGAACGAGTTCAAACTGAAAGATCTCATCAACGCCGAAGCCTTTGCCGCACCCAACTGGAACGGCGACCTTGCTTCTCTGCGGGAGGATCTGGACCCCCTTATTGCGCAGGGCTATGCCGTCACCCTGTTCTCCGGCACGCCCAAGGGTGCCGCCGCCCTCACCCGCGACCTTGCCGACAAGGGCTACTCCGTGAGCATGAGCCGGGATGTGCGGCCCACAAAAGGCATCGTGCAGGTGCTGCCGGGTCATCTGACCGCCGGGTGCACCTTCCCGTTTGCCCATGCGGCGGTGCTGTCCAGCCGTCGGCACGGTCTGGAGGAAGAGACCGCCGCCGAGACCAAAAAGCGCAAAAAGAACAAGAACGCCCTTTCCAGCCTCTCGGACATCAAGCCCGGGGATTACGTGGTGCACCAGAGCCACGGCATCGGCATGTATGCGGGCATCCAGCGGCTGGAAGTGCAGGGCGCCACGAAAGATTACCTCAAGGTGCAGTATTCCGGCTCGGACGTTCTGTACGTGCCGGTGACCCAGCTGGACCTGCTGAGCCGCTACACCGCCCCCGGCGACGAGGAAAAGGTAAAGCTGGCAAAGCTGGGCGGTGCCGAGTGGCAGCGCACCCGCGCCAAGGTGAAAAAAGCCACCGAGGAGATGGCGCAGGAGCTCATTGAGCTGTACGCCCGCCGCCGTCAGGCCACGGGCTACGCCTTCCCGCCGGACGGCGACTGGCAGCGGGACTTTGAGACCCGCTTTGACTACGACGAGACCGACGACCAGCTGAACGCCACCGCCGAGATCAAGCAGGACATGGAAAAGGGCTGGCCCATGGACCGGCTGCTGTGCGGCGACGTGGGCGTGGGTAAGACCGAAGTAGCCCTGCGCGCCGCCTTCAAGTGCGTGATGGGCGGCAAGCAGTGCGCTATCCTTGCCCCCACCACCCTGCTGGCGTGGCAGCACTACAACACCATCCTCTCCCGCATGGAAGCCTTCCCGGTGAAGGTGGAGATGATGTCCCGCTTCCGCACCGCAAAGCAGCAGAAGGAGACCCTCCGGGGCCTGCAGTCGGGCAGTGTGGATATCGTGGTGGGCACCCACCGGCTGCTGTCCAAGGACGTGAAGTTCCATGACCTCGGCCTTGTCATCATCGATGAGGAGCAGCGCTTCGGCGTCAAGCACAAGGAAAAGCTCAAGGAGAACTTCATCGGGGTGGACATGCTCACCCTGTCGGCCACTCCCATCCCCCGCACCCTGAACATGGCCATGAGCGGCATCCGGGACCTTTCCACCATCGAGCAGCCGCCCATTGAGCGCCAGCCCGTGGAGACCTTTGTGCTGGAGTACAACGACGTGATCCTGGCCGAGGCCATGAAAAAGGAGCTGGCCCGCGGCGGGCAGGTGTATTACCTGCACAACCGGGTGGACAACATCGAGGCCTGTGCCGCCCATGTGAGCCAGATGGTGCCCGGTGCCCGGGTGGGCATTGCCCACGGCAAGATGACGGAGGAGGAGCTGAACCCGGTGTGGCAGCACCTGCTGAACGGCGAGATCGACATCCTGGTGTGCACTACCCTGATCGAGACCGGCATCGACGTGCGCAACTGCAATACCCTCATCATTGAGGACGCCGACCGCATGGGTCTGGCTCAGCTGTACCAGATCCGAGGTCGGGTGGGCCGCAGCGGCCGCAAGGCCTACGCCTACTTCACCTTCCGGCGGGACAAGACCCTCTCGGACATCGCCCAGAAGCGGCTTTCCGCCATCCGGGAGTTCACGGCCTTTGGTTC
>OBXH01000559.1_pt1 | contig 32577 bp, 35 predicted proteins | sample 1538101 | NCBI WGS metagenome assembly OBXH01 (sample SAMEA2580141, study PRJEB22360) | human gut metagenome | biome: human gut; feature: human-associated habitat; material: faeces | place: Denmark | collected 2008/2010 | reverse complement strand
GAGGTTGACAAGGAGACGTATAGAGAAATATATTTGACAGACAGACAGGAGATGAAAGGAAAAGGAAAGTTCCGATTATTGCCATGACTGCCAATGCATTCACAGAGGACATTCAACATTCTCTGGCAGCCGGTATGAATGCACATGTTTCAAAACCGGTTGAGATGAAGGTACTGGAAAAGACGATCAGAAGCATAAAATCCGGCGGGGGGCACCGAAATGCAGCTCATTGAACAGTGACAAATGGATATGGAAAAGAGCTGATGAAAGAATCTGGCATTGCCAGAACTTTCAATCAGCTCTTTTTTAGCATCAGTTCCCTCTTGACATTTTTTCATTTCCTGCTATACTTATCAAAAGTAATTACTAAAGATAACTAATTTTTAAACAGAAAGGAACCTTTTCCATGACACAGGAAAAATTAAAGCAGTTCCTGGATGCGTGTTTTGATGCAAAGCGTCTGATCGAGAAGCTCCCGGACCTGCCGGACGGTATGAAGCCGCGGCAGGTGCATGTGCTGGATGCGGTGAATGAGATTCAGAAAAAGCAGGGCTTCTGCCGCGTCAGCGACATCAGCAGCTATATGAACACAACGCTGCCGAGCATCACCAAGCTGGTGCAGGAACTGGAGGAGAGAAATCTTCTCGTGAAACAGGCGGATGAAAAAGATAAGCGCGTGATCAACCTGACACTGACCGAAGAGGGAAAAGAGTTTGTGGAACTCCGCGTGACGCACTTTCACGGGGAATGGGCATCCCGCCTGCCAGATCTGGACGACGCGGTGGTGGACGAATTTGTGCATGCAATCACACGGATGCAGGAAACGATGCCGGGAATAAAAGGAGTGAAAAACAATGGCAAAAGAAAATAAGAAAGAAGTATCGTTTGTAGAGGGACCGATTTTCCAGTCCCTGATCCGTTTTGCGCTGCCGGTGCTCGGCGCGCTGATTCTGCAGGCGGCTTACGGTGCGGTCGACCTTCTCGTGGTCGGCTGGTTCGGCGATGCGTCGAGTATTTCCGCTGTCGGAACCGGAAGCAACTTCATGCAGATGGTAACACTTATCATCACCAGCCTTGCGATGGGTTCGACCGTTATGATCGGCCAGCACATCGGCGAGGGCAAGCCGGATAAGGCCGGCAAAACCGTGGGAACCTCGATTGTTCTGTTCGCCATCATCGGTGTCGTCATGACGGTGATTCTGGAGCTGTTCGCAGGCCCGATCGCCAATATTTTACAGGTCCCGGCGGAGTCTTTTGACAAAACCGTCCTCTACCTGCGGATCTGTTCCGGCGGTATTCTGATCATCATCGCGTACAACGTCATCAGCAGCGTGCTTCGCGGAATCGGTAATGCAAATCTGCCGCTTTTATTCGTCGGCATCGCCTGCGCAGCCAATATTGCCGGAGATCTGTTCTTCGTCGGTGTGCTGAAACTGGACGTTGCGGGAGCAGCGCTTGCAACGGTTCTGGCGCAGCTGATTTCTGTCATCGCCTCCATGGGTGTGTTGAAAAAAGGCAATCTGCCGATTGAATTCAAAAAAGAAGACTGCCGCATCGACCGCGACGAGCTGAAGAAAGTCCTGAACGTCGGTGTGCCGATCGCGTTGCAGGAGACGACCGTACAGATTTCCTTCCTTGTGATCAACTCGATCATCAACGGCATGGGCCTGATGCCGTCCGCCGGATACGGTGTGGCGCAGAAGCTGACCTCATTCATCATGCTGATCCCGTCCTCTGTGATGCAGTCTGTGTCAGCATTCGTGGCACAGAACACCGGAGCCGGAAAGAAAGACCGCGCGTGGAAGGGCTTCCTCACCGCAATCGCAACGGGCTGCTCTCTTGGAGTTGTGATTTTCTGCATCGGTTTCTTCGGTGGAAGTGTCATCTCCAGAATCTTCACGAGCGATCCGGCCGTTATCGAGCAGAGCGCCGCTTACCTGCGCGGTTTCGCACCGGAATGTATTCTGACCTGTGTGCTGTTCAGCAGCATCGGATACTTCAACGGCCGCGGCATCAGCATCCCGGTTATGATCCAGGGAATCACCTCCGCCTGCCTGATCCGTATTCCGCTGGCGCTGTTCTTCTCACACCTGCCGAATACGAACCTGACCTTCGTCGGCATGTCCACCCCGATCACAACCGTATACGGCATCTGCTTTTTCTTGATCTGCTTTGCACGGTTAAAGAAAAAAGGGCAGATGTAATTGAATCAAACATAACAGAACTGCCTGGGAAACGGCACGGAGCGATCCGCCATTTCCCAGGCAGTTTTTGGTATTGTTTGTCCGGAACTTTTTTGATACAATACAGACAGAAAGAGCGGAACCCTGTTCAGAAGGGACAGAACAGACGGAAAGGGGAAGAGGAGTGGATAACAGAGAAATCATCAATGAGACACTGGTCCATCTGTTTCACGAGATACAAAAACTGGAAGAAGAGGCGATCATCACCGAGGATTTCAAGGATCTGACGAACAACGATATGCACATCATAGAAGCCGTCGGCCTGGAGGGCGGCAATATGTCATCGATCGCGGCAAAGCTCGACATCACGGTCGGATCGCTGACAACGTCGATGAACAGTCTGGTGAAAAAAGGCTACACCGAGCGGGAGCGCAGCGAGAAGGACCGTCGGATCGTCTACATCCACCTGACCGGAAAGGGACGGCAGGCATTCCATCATCATGCAAAATTCCACGAGCAGATGACGGATGCCGTGATGGCGGAACTCGGAGAAGAGGAAGTGCAGGTGCTCGGGAAAACGCTGAAAGCGCTGACGGACTTCTTTCGGTCGTATAAAAAATAGAAACAAAAAGGCTTTTGCAGCCGGGACAGAATCAGAAAAATCTGTCCGGTATGCAAAAGCCTTTTTCGCATGGAAACGCATAGAAAAATGCTATTTTTCTACGCCGTTCTTCTCACAGATATCCGCGAGCACACACCGTTCACAGTGCGGTGTCGTCCGCGCAGTACAGACCTCGCGTCCGTGCTCCACAAACCGGTGGCAGAGCGAGCTTCCTTCTTCCGGCGGCACAATTTTCCAGAGTGCCATCTCCACCTTCTTCGGATCCTTGCAGTCATGCACGAGCCCGATGCGGTTGCACAGCCGGATGCAGTGCGTATCCGTCACAATCGCAGGCTTTTTGAATACATCGCCCATAATCAGGTTCGCACTTTTCCGTCCCACGCCCGGGAGCTTCAAAAGTGTGTTAAAGTCATCCGGCACCTGGCTGCGGTACTCGTCGCGCAGCATGCGCATGCAGGCGTTGATGTCGCGTGCCTTGCTCTTTCCGAGACCGCACGGCCGCACAATTTCCTCGATTTCCTCCGGTGTCGCGTTTGCCAGCGCATCGATATCAGGATACTTTGCGTAGAGATCCTCCACCACAACATTGACCCGCGCATCAGTGCACTGTGCGGCCAGGCGGACACTGACGAGCAGCTTCCACGCCTGGTCATAGTCAAGCGTACAGTCGGCGTCAGGATATTCTTGTTTCAAACGTTCAATGACGGCAAGCGCCAGTTCTTCTTTTGTCATCGTGTTAAACTCCCATTCTCAAAGATATAAAAACAGCGAAAGCTATCAGGATCCTTTCTCGCGTGCTGCCTTCCGAAGCTGCAGCGGCGTCGTGTGAAACCGCTCGCGGAAGAGGCGGTGAAACAGCTTATCGTTTGTAAAGCCATGCTTTTCCGCGAGCGTGCCGACCGGCAGATCCGTGGCGATCAGGTCGCGGTAGATGCGGGAAAGACGGTAGGAATTCAAGTATTCCAGATACGTCGTTTCCATGTTCTGGCGGAAGAACCGGCAGAAATATTCCGGCTGCAGCGAGACAACATCGGCAGCCTCCTTCAGCGTAATCGGCCGCTGGTAATTTTCCTGCGTGTACGTCAGAATCGTATCGAGCCGTGTCTGCGTCCGGGAGCTCATCGGGTGGTGCGCAAGCGGGCTCTTCTCAGAAAATTTCGTGTAGAGCAGATCGAGAAACGTAAAAAGCTCCCGCTGGAACGTCAGCAGATAGCCGTCGGGCATTTCCTCATGAAGCTGCATCATCGAAAGCAGAAGACGCCGGAACTGGCTGATATTTTTCTGCACTTCCGGATTCGTACTGTCGTAGTCAATCGAGAACCAGAGCTGTGACGGATCAGGCAGATAGTTCGCAAGGAACGCATCCGGAATCTGCATCAGAATCGAGCGGTTTCCCGTGGACGGACAGCGCGCCGTGTGGATACGCCCGGAATTGATCAGCAGAAATTGACCCGGAAGGACGGTCTTTGTGCGGTCCGAGAGCGTGACAATGGAGGAACCCTCCAGAATATAAATAATTTCCAGCGCGTCGTGCCAGTGCGGCGGCGAAAAACTGCCGAAATCGTCGGTTACACGAAATTCGATGCTGCGGTTCGGCTGCAGCGTGATGTGTTCCTGGCGTGTCTGGCGCGGCAGATGATCTTTGCGTGGCATAAAAAACTCCTTTTTTGTTCAACTTAGTGTATCACTATCTTATCACGAAACCCCCGAATTGGGTATAGCAATTTTTGTATGAAGTTGTTATAATAAATGAACACAAAGCCACGTCACATACGGCTTCGTGCAAACTCAATCTAAAGAAAAGTGAAGGAAGAAAACGTATGTATCAAGTATGGAGTAACTTTTTAAATCCCGGCCAGATCGCCATGCTGGGAATCGTGGTCACCTTTCTGCTGACCTTTCTGGCGTTAAAGCATCCATTTTCCTTTCTGCCGAGCGATCACGGCAGAGAATTTGCCGTAAACGGCGGCCTCTCCCGCGGAAAACTGCGCGGCGTCGGCCTCGTGATCGTCATCTGTTTCCTGATCGGAAGCGTATTGTTCCTGCCTCTTGGCGCCGAGTATGTGATCTACGCGATCCTGCTCGTCTGCATCATGCTGAGCGGCTACCTCGACGATGCATCCGAAACCCCGTGGAGCGATTACAAAAAAGGCGCGATTGACCTCGTCATCTCCATTGTGACCGTCATCACCTTTGTGAATTACAATTCCACCACGATCTACTTCGGAAGCATGTCCCTTACCATTCCGAAAGTGGTCTACATAATCCTCGGCATCATCCTGATCTGGATTTCGATCAACGTTACAAACTGTTCCGACGGTGTCGACGGACTCTGCGCGAGCCTTTCCTGTGTGGTTATCTTCGCGTTCAGTATGATTTTCCACGATGTCCTCGGAAGCTTCACCGTAGCCAATTACCTGTTCGTGGCAGCGCTTCTCGCGTACCTGTATTTCAACACCTCGCCGAGCAGCATGCTGATGGGAGACGCCGGTTCGAGAGCACTTGGCTTCTACATCGCCATCCTTGCCATGCAGTCCCGCCATCCGTTCTTATATCTGCTGATGGCAGGCGTGATGATCGTCGACGGAGGAATCGGCCTTGTCAAAGTATTTTTACTCCGTTTCCTGAAAATCGCGATCCTCAAAAATACAAGAACACCGCTGCATGACCATGTCCGCCTGAAATACAAATGGTCCGACAGTCAGGTTGTGATCCGCTTTGTGATCCTGCAGATCCTGCTGGCCGTCATTGCGTATCTGATTGTAGCATAAGAAAAAACAGAAGAGAAACGGGAGTGTGTCTTTTGCAGACGTCTGCGGGGCACACTCCCGTTTTGCATCTCAGCCTCCGAATACACCAAAAAGATAGAAAAAGATAATATCGCCGTATTTTTTCACAGAATCCGCCCTGTTTTCGAAAGCAAGAGTGTGGTAGTATAAAATTACCAAAAAATGTCAGCCTGAAACAATAATTCTGTAAAGATTGATGAAAAGAAAGTGCTTTCAGCTATCTGTTTCAGGTTCATCCAATCAGGAGGTAATGAAAAGATGAAATTCACAGAAGGTTACTGGCTTCCGAGTGAAAAAGCAAATGCATCCCATGCAATGCAGGCTTATGAAGTAGAGCAGATCCCAGGCGGTATGCGTATCCTGGCTACCACCCGCCCGATCGAGCACAGAGGTATGACCCTGAACCTGCCGACCATCACCGTTGAGTTCGTGGCACACACACCGGATACCATCTCCATGGAAGCATGGCACTATGAAGCATACGACAACAAAGTTCCGTCCTTCGACAAAACAGAGAGCGTATACGAGGACGTAACCGTTACCATCAACGACGATGAGGCAGTTCTCGACACCGGAAGCGTACTGGTACGCGTACAGAGAAAAGGAATCTTCGCTTACACCTTTGAGGCAGACGGAAAAGTCCTGACCGGAAGCGGATTCCGCAACCTTTCCTATATCAGATGGGATCGCAAGCAGAGCACCATGCTGCCGGCACCGAACTACATGACCGAAAAATATCAGCCATACATGGTAAGTGAGCTGTCCCTTGGCGTAGGTGAGTGCGTATACGGCCTTGGCGAGAGATTCACCCCATTCGTGAAAAACGGACAGGTTGTCGATACCTGGAATGAAGACGGCGGTACTGCATCCGAGATCGGATACAAATGCGTGCCATTCTATATGACAAACAACGGCTACGGTATTCTCGTTGACAGCACCGACAACGTTTCCTTCGAAGTAGCAAGTGAAAAAGTTGAGTATGTCGGCTTCTCCGTACCGGGCGAGAGAATCAAATATTATCTGTTCCACGGCCCGTCACCGAAGAAGATCATGAACGAGTACACCGCACTGACCGGACGTCCGGCACTTCCTCCGGCATGGTCCTTTGGTCTGTGGCTGTCCACATCCTTCACCACCAACTACGACGAAGAGACCACCACATCCTTTATCGAGGGAATGGAGAAGAGAAATATTCCGCTGAGCGTATTCCATTTCGACTGCTTCTGGATGCATGAATTCCACTGGTGCGATTTCGAGTGGGATAAGAAATGCTTCCCGGACATCCGTGCAACCTTAAAGAAATATCATGACAAAGGCCTGCACATCTGCGCATGGATCAACCCGTACATCGCACAGGGAACCGCGTTCTTCAAAGAGGGTGCAGCAAACGGCTATCTCCTTCAGAGAGCAGACGGCAAGGGCGTATGGCAGACCGATAACTGGCAGGCTGGTATGGGTCTGGTAGACTTCACCAACCCGGATGCCGTAAAATGGTACACCGATAAACTGAAAACCGTTCTGGACTGCGGCGTAGACTGCTTCAAGACCGACTTCGGCGAGAGAATCCCGGTTGACGTTGTTTACCACGACGGAAGCGATCCGCAGGCAATGCACAACTACTATACATACCTGTACAACCAGGCAGTATTCAACCTGTTAAAAGAAGTAAAAGGCGAGAACGAGGCAGTTCTGTTTGCAAGAAGTGCAACAGCAGGAAGCCAGAAGTTCCCGGTACACTGGGGCGGCGACTGCTCCGCAAACTATCCGTCTATGGCAGAAACCCTGCGCGGCGGCCTTTCCTTCGCTATGAGCGGATTCTCCTTCTGGAGCCATGATATCTCCGGCTTCGAGAGCACCGCAACACCGGATCTGTACAAGAGATGGTGCGCATTCGGCCTCATGTCCACCCACAGCCGTCTGCACGGATCAGGAAGCTACCGTGTGCCGTGGCTGTTCGATGACGAAGCATGCGACGTTGTAAAATTCTTCACCAACCTGAAATGCTCTCTGATGCCGTACATCTTCCAGAAATCTGTAGAGGCACACGAGGAAGGAACCCCGGTAATGCGCCCAATGGTATTCGAGTTCATGAACGATCCGGCCGTTCCGTATCTGGATCAGCAGTACATGCTGGGTGATGCCCTTCTGGTTGCACCGGTATTCCGCGAGGATAAAGTTGCACAGTACTACCTGCCGGAAGGCACCTGGACCGAGCTTCTGACCGGCGAGACAAAAGAGGGCGGCAGATGGTATCAGGGAACCTACGACTACTTCTCCATGCCGCTGTATGTAAGAGAGAACAGCATCGTAGTAAGAGGAAACTGCGACACCAAACCGGATTACGACTACGCTGACCACGCAACTGTTTGCGTATATCAGTTAAAAGACGCAGCCGAGACAAAAGTTCCGGATATCCACGGAAACAATGTATTCACCGTAAAAGCAGTCAAAGACGGCGACACAGTGAAAGTATCCGTAGAAGGCGCACATACCGAACTGAAAGTAGAAGTCTTCGTCGGAAATGAGAAGAAAGAAGCTGTTCTGGCAGCAGATGCAAGCGAAGTTGTTGTTGCATAAGCATCGGAATGTAAGAATATAGGGAGGGAGAGGCACGGAAAAGCAAATTTTTCTGTGACCTCTCTTTTCAAAAAAGGAGAATAAAACAATGCGTTTTCAGACAAAAAATGGTGTATTAATTGCACAGGCAAACGGAGAAACACTGCGGATTGAGCCGTGGGGAAAAGATTCCTTACGTGTCCGCGCAACCATGCTTCCGGAATTTTCCGGAAAAGACTGGGCGCTGACCGAAGTGCCGGAAAAAACAGAGGCAAAAGCAGAGCAGTTTGCGGTTGATCATCTGGAAATCGACGGATCGATGGGAAAAAGAACCAGCGCATCCATCACCAATGGAAAAATCCGTGCTGTGGTCAACTTTGCAGGAGTTATCACCTTCTACAAAGAAGAACAGGAAATTTTAAGAGAATATCACCGTTGCTACGACGGAACGATCAGCAAAGAGAGCCGCTGCTTAAAAACGGTCAACCGTGAGTGGAAAGGTGTGATCGGCGGAAGCGAATACAGCCTGAACCTGAAATTTGAGAGCAACGACGAAGAGAAAATTTTCGGAATGGGCCAGTATCAGCAGAAATACATGGATCTGAAGGGATGCACCCTGGAGCTGGCGCAGCGGAACTCCCAGATCAGCGTACCATTCGCCGTATCCAGCTTAGGATATGGTATGCTGTGGAACAATCCGGCTGTCGGACAGGTAACCTTCGGAAAGAACTACACCGAATGGACTGCACGCTCGACCAAAGATATGGACTACTGGCTGACCGCAGCCGATACACCGAAAGAGATCCTGGAAAATTACACCGCAGTGACCGGCCGCGCGCCGAAATTCCCGGAGGACCGTATGGGCCTGTGGCAGTGCAAGCTGCGCTACCGTACGCAGGAGGAAGTGCTTGAAGTGGCACGCCGCTACCAGAAGGAAGGCATCAAAATCGATCAGATTGTCATCGATTTCTTCCACTGGACCGTACAGGGCGACTGGAAATTCGATGAAAAATACTGGCCGGATCCAAAAGCCATGGTGGACGAACTGCATTCCATGGGAATCAAAGTTATCGTTTCCGTATGGCCAAGCGTAGACCGGAAGAGCGAGAATTTCTGGCCGATGCTGGACCGCGGCCTGCTGATTAAAACAGAGCGCGGCGCCCTGCAGACGTATGATTTCCAGGGGGACTGCGTGGAAATCGATGTGTTCAACCCGGAAACCAGAAAATACGTCTGGGAAGTCTGCAAGAAAAACTATTATGATTTTGGAATCGATGCCTTCTGACTGGACAACTCAGAACCGGATTTCGGCGTTTACGATTTCGATCATTACCGCTATATCGACGGACCGGCTCTTTCCTGCAGCAATATCTATCCGCAGCTGTACAGCCGTGTCTTCTATGACGGCATGAAAGCAGAAGGAGAAGAAAATATTGTAAACCTGCTTCGCTGCGCCTGGGCCGGAAGTCAGAAATACGGAAATGTTGTATGGTCCGGCGATGTGCCGAGTACCTTTGAAGCCTTCTATGATCAGCTCCAGGCCGGCCTTAATATGGGTCTTGCCGGCATTCCGTGGTGGACAACCGATATCGGCGGCTTTATGACAGATGATGTCAATGACCCGGATTTCCAGCAGCTTCTGATCCGATGGTATGAGTTTGCCGTTTACTCTGCTGTTCTCCGTATGCACGGCGACCGCGGACCGCACAACATTCCACCGCTCGATGACCGTGACTTTGGCGGCGGCTATCTGTATACCGGCCAGTCCAATGAATTGTGGAGCTATGGAGAAGAAAATTACCGGATCATGAAGAAATATTACGACATCCGCATCAGCATGCACGATTACATCAAACAGCTGTATGACGAAGCATCCGAAAACGGTTCTCCGCTGATCCGTACCATGTTCTACGAGTTCCCGGATGACAAAAAATGCTGGGAGCTGCAGGATCAGTATATGTTCGGAAGCGAATACCTGGTAGCGCCGATTTTCCATCTGAACGAGTTTGAGCGTGAAGTATATCTTCCGGAAGGACGCTGGGAAGACACCAGAGACGGAAAAGTGTACGAAGGCGGACAGACTATCCGTGCCGCTGCACCGATCGATTCGATTCCGGTATTTAAGAAAATGGCATAAGATCGTGTAAAAAGGTCAAAAAAGAAAACAGTACAGAAGACACACACAGCGTGGGGACTTTTCTGTACTGTTTTCTTTTCGACTCTAACTGCGCATCAGATATCCATATTTGCGCATCTGTCGGCGTATGATCTGCTCAACACGCTGGCGGATTTCCAGAGGGTAGTAATCGGCCAGAGAAGCCAGTTCCGTGCAGACATCTTTTGGAGTAAAGGAAAAGTGAAGCTGGATACCGTATAATTCCTCCGCAGCATCCAGCTGTGTATCAAAATCAGAGCTGAAAGGTTTGGCTTCGATGCGTTCCATACAAACATCCATCGGCAGATCCAGAGGGTAGTCATTGCTGGTGTCTGCAAACAGGCATAAACCCTGATCGAATAGAGGACTTGGAGAATATTGCTCTGTTTCTGTATCATATAGAACAGCGATGTTGTTGGTGTGCCGGTCTTCGTTTAGAAAGAAGGCATCAATTTCCAGCATAGCGGTCAGATATGCGCCGAAATTCTGAATTCCCGTCATGTGTTCCATCTGATCTGCCAGAAAACGAATGCGTTCCGCCGGTTCTGAAAAAGCAGCAAGCGTGATTGCCAGACTGTCTCCGGTATTCTGGCGGTACAGTTTTTCCAATGGGATCAGCATCTGATTTGCTTTTAGAAAATCAGGACTGGAACAGCCACTGCGGAGAGTGCCGCGGTATGCAATCCGAACAGGCTGATACAGGACAAACGGGTGGGAAAGAGTGCTTTTTTGCAGTAAATGAGACACCAGTGTCTCCGAGAGTCCCTCATATCCCATATAGTCGGATTTGTACCAGATATTACCGATTTTCCACTTGAGCTGGTCCCCTTTTGAGGTGTGATCTGTTTTTTTGACAGGCAGCTGATTATCAAGACGGATCTGTTCCATGGCGTGCCTCCTTATTTTTCAGAATCAGGATCCATTGCTCGTCACCGGCCATTCGCCCATCTGTTTTTTCAATGATAAGCAGCGGATCATAAAAGGGAAGTCCCATTTCTTTTAAAATATCTTTGGCATGATCGCGTGTTTTGGGAAAACAGCGGCTTTCCAGAAACCAGGTAAAATCATCCCAAGTCGGATGCTCCACAACGCCAAAGGCACGAAGCGGAATTTTTTTTGTGTAATTCTGGATTGCAATTTTCTCATGACGGAAGTCAATATCAATCGTTGTGCAAAGCTGATCGCGGTAAAGAAAACACATCCGCGTTTTGACATCGGGATCCGTGCTGAAACAGTGGGCACGGGCAATTTGATTGTATACCGTCTGCCTGCTGACCTGAAAGGTGCGCGCGATCTCGGCAATACTTTTTCCCTGCTGCTGCATGGCAGCCATCTGAATGATTTGTGGCAGCGAAAAAGCTGGTTTTCTTCCAGCCGCATGGCGCAGTGCTTCTTTTTTCGCTAACTGCTGGTATTGTTTCGCGTCTTTGGAAAGCCTGCGCAGCTCCTTCAGATCTGTTGTTCCAAAGATCTCATAAATCTGCTGCTCAAATGTGTTTTTCATGCAATCACCTCGTTTCTGCCATTACTGTATCACAGAGATCTGAAAGCGTCAAGAAATCATTTATTGACAAAAAACGAACTGATTGAGAAAAGTTACGGCTCGCAGATGTCTGAGAACAGCAATCATGGCGATGAAAGAACTTCCCTGCAGTGCAGGCAAAAGCTTGACAGAAAAAAGAAAAGTAGCGTACAATAAAGAAGCAGTACAGAGAGGCACGCAAACCGTGGGATTTCTGTGCTGTTTTTTTAGCAAAAAGGGAGGTTTTCAAAATGAATGAACTGGTTGAACTGTTAGACGAACTGCAGAAAAAAGCAAAGGCAGACCCCATTCTGCGTGAAAAACTGCTTCAGACAAGGGAAAATCCGAATCCAATCCACGCATTCTGCGAAATCTGCCATGCCTATGGCGTTTCCATCTATGAAATGGATCTTGCCATGGCAGGTGAAGAATTTTACGCAGAAATCAAACGCAGCACCAATGGCGGCGGAGAAAATTCCCCGGCGCTTGAAGGGGAAGATGACTTCTATGAGCTGTTTCTGGCAGCGTTAGAAAATATATGATTTTTTGCGAAGAATGTAAGTATTGATGAGTGTGGAAAGCTGCATGGACAGTGCCTGATGAACCTGCGAAGGGCTTGCCATGTCGTAGACGACACCGTCAAAAACTTCGAAGCGTTTCTCTTCTGGAAGCATTTCATACTGTTCCAGCGTGACTTTTTCGAGCTGTGGTTGAAGAACTGGCGTCATAAAATACACATCTTTTCCCAAAAATGAAATGAAATCGCTTAAAATTCTTTCTTTAAATGTTCTGCGAGAATCGTATCGTAATCGCCTTCGATTTCCTCATCGCGCCCTGCATACCGCAGATTGGTCTCCACGCCGACCGGCTCCACATCGTCTGCAAATTCCCAGATATGATACCGCAGACCGCGGTGCTCAAAGTCGATGCTTCCGCAGTTATCCTCTTCCGTATAGGAAAACGTGATTTTTTTCTCGTTTAAGACAGATTGAATTTGTGTCATATGCATAAAGCGTGATACCTCCGATTTTGTAGTTATCTGGAATAAAAAACAGCTACATTTGTTTACATTAGTATAGAACAGGGCGGGAGAAAATTCAATCGAAATTCTGGTCAGAATCATCGCAGCAGCTCTCACACGCGGTGTGCAGAGACAGCACGGCGTCGGAACGACCATCAAACATTACGCCTGCAACAATCAGGAAGAAAACCGCCGCGGCGTATCGAGCATCGTCTCCGAGCGCGCTCTGCGTGAGATCTATCTGAAGGGCTTCGAAATTGCAATCAAAGAATCCCAGCCAAAGGCGATCATGACCTCCTACAACAAGGTAAACGGTGTCCACACCGCCAACAGCTACGATCTGTGCACAACCGCTGCAAGAAAGGAATGGGGCTTTGCCGGCATCATCATGACAGACTGGACCACAACAAACGCCGACGGAGGCTCCTCTGCCGCAAAATGCATCGCTGCCGGAAACGATCTTGTGATGCCGGGAACCGACACCGACCGCCGCGAAATCCTGGATGCGCTGAGTGCCGAAAATGACCAGTATCTCGAGGAAAAAGACCTGACCGCCTGTGCCCAGAGAATCCTGGAAATGATTTTTACTTCCAATTCATATGAATAATGCGGCGTTTTCAGGGATAAAATAACATCAGAAATAGCTGCCGCCCCTTCACAAAGCAAAATTTTCCATGCGAGCTTTGAATGTTACAGTTCGCTGAGATGCAGTGAACTGTAACATTCAAATAGTTGGGCAATTTCACGATTGAAATTTCCCATAACATGTATTAGAATATAAATGATATCAATAAATACGAGGACGTGAAAAGAATGTCAGGATTAAGTAACACACAATATTTTAAAGTAAAAACAGAGCCGGAGATTCAGGTAAAAGAGGTACTCGAAACCGTTTACAACGCCATGGTAGAAAAAGGGTATAATCCAGTCAACCAGATCGTAGGCTATATCATGTCAGGCGATCCGACGTACATTACAAGCTTCAAGGGGGCCAGAAGCCTGATCATGAAAGTAGAGCGTGATGAACTGGTAGAGGAACTGTTAAAAGAGTACATCAAAAATGAATCCTGGAAGTGAGCGTAATTACTATGAGAATAATGGGATTAGATTACGGCTCAAAAACAGTAGGGGTGGCAGTCAGCGACCCTCTGGGTCTTACTGCGCAGGGAATCGAAATTGTCCGCAGAAAATCGGAGAATAAGCTGCGCCAGACGCTGGCCCGGATTGAAGAGATAGCAAAAGAGTACGGCGTGGAAAAAATCGTACTCGGCTTCCCGAAACATATGAACAACGACATCGGAGAGCGGGCCGAAAAATCTCTCGAGTTCAAAGAAATGCTGGAGAGACGGACAGGCCTGCCCGTTGTTATGTGGGACGAGCGGCTGACAACGGTCGAAGCAGACCGCACCATGATGGAAACCGGAATCCGCAGAGAAAACCGCAAGGAGTACGTAGATATGATTGCAGCTGTTTTTATCCTGCAGGGATATCTGGACTATCTTTCCCATCAGAAGGAATCACAGGAAAACTGAACAAAGGAATATTGTATGGAAAAAATAACATTTGTAACAGATGATGGCGGCAAAGAAGAATTTTACGTGGAGGAGCAGACCAGAATCAATGGAGTCAACTATATTCTGGTATCCGATTCAAAGGACGATGAGGCAAATGCCTATATTCTGAAGGATATCTCCACCGACACCGACGCAGAGGCAGAGTATGTTGTGGTAGAAGACGACACCGAATTCGATGCCGTTTCCGGCGTATTTGCTTCCATGTTGGATGACGAGGCAGACACCACCTATTGAACCAGCCGTTTTGAAGCCATACCGGGACGCAGACGAAGCGGGACCGGGACAGCGCTTTAAAGGGCAAATCCTGCAGGTGCGGGACATGCTCCATCAGCCTGAAGTGACGCTCAGGGGATGCGTGCGTGAAGCCGTACCGGTAACGGAATCGTTTGGAAAACATGCGCGGAGGTGCTATTTGAAAAAGAATAATGGAAGTAAATTAAAAATTATACCGCTTGGCGGTCTGGAACAGATCGGTATGAACATCACCGTTTTCGAGTATGAGGACAGTATCATCGTCGTAGACTGCGGACTTGCATTCCCGGAAGACGACATGCTCGGTATCGACCTGGTCATCCCGGATGTAACATATCTGAAAGAAAACATCGACAAAGTCAAAGGCTTCGTCATCACCCACGGCCACGAGGACCATATCGGAGCCCTGCCTTACATCTTAAAAGAAGTGAACGTGCCGGTCTACGCCACCAAACTGACGATTGGCCTGATCGAAAACAAATTAAAGGAGCACAACCTGCTCCGTACCACAAAACGGAAAATCATCAAACACGGACAGTCCATCAACCTGGGCGCATTCCGCATTGAGTTTATCAAAACAAACCACAGTATTGCAGATGCAGCAGCACTGGCAATCTACTCCCCGGCTGGCATCATCGTCCACACCGGAGACTTCAAAGTCGATTACACACCAGTCTTTGGTGATGTCATCGACCTGCAGAGATTCGCAGAGATCGGAAAGAAAGGCGTTCTGGCACTGATGTGCGACAGTACCAATGCAGAGCGGCCTGGCTTTACCATGTCCGAGCGGACCGTAGGAAAGACGATCGACGGCCTGTTTGCCGAGCATCAGAATTCCCGAATCATCATCGCAACCTTCGCATCGAACGTCGACCGTGTGCAGCAGATCATCAACTCTGCTTATAAATACGGCCGTAAAGTTGTCATCGAAGGCCGCAGTATGGTCAACATCATCTCCATCGCGCAGGAGCTGGGCTACATCAATATCCCGGAAAATACCCTGATCGATGTGGAGCAGATGAAAAACTACACCGGCGAGCAGCTTGTCCTGATCACCACCGGAAGCCAGGGCGAGTCCATGGCAGCACTGTCCCGTATGGCGGCACACCTGCACAAAAAGATCTCGATCCTGCCGGGCGACACCGTGATCTTCAGTTCCCACCCAATCCCGGGAAATGAAAAAGCCGTTTCGAACGTCATCAACGAACTGTCTGCACAGGGTGCCAACGTCGTATTCCAGGACGTTCACGTATCCGGACATGCCTGCCAGGAGGAAATCAAGCTGATCTACTCCCTGGTAAAACCGAAATACGCGATCCCGGTACATGGCGAATACCGCCACTTAAAAGCACACGCAGAAGTAGCACAGAGCCTCGGCATCCCGAAAGAGAACATCTTCCTCATGTATTCCGGTGATGTCATGGAACTCGATGAGGACGGCGCAGCAGTAACTGGCAAAGTCCACACCGGAGCCATCATGGTCGACGGACTCGGCGTTGGTGATGTAGGAAATATCGTCCTGCGTGACCGCCAGCATCTGTCCGAGGACGGAATCATGGTCGTTGTACTGACTCTCGAAAAGAGAACAAACCAGCTTCTGGCCGGCCCGGACATCGTATCCCGCGGTTTCGTCTATGTACGCGAATCCGAGGATTTGATGGGCGAGGCAAGAGAAGTTGTAGAAGAGGCACTGGATGGCTGCCTTTCCAAAAATATCTCCGACTGGGGCAAGATCAAATCCACGATCAAAGATGCCCTCGGCGATTATGTATGGAAGAAAACAAAGAGAAGACCGATGATCCTTCCGATCATCATGGAGGCATAAATACCATGGACAAAGTAACAGAATGTCTGGATGCGCTCATCGAAGAAATGAGGGAGAGCAGGGCATATCAGAATTACTTGTGGATGGAAGAGGAACTTGAAAAAGACCCGGACTTAAAAAGCCGGGTCGACGACTATCGAATCCGCAACTACCGACTGCAGCAGTCCGAAAACGTAGACCTTTACGATGCGGTAGATTCCCTAGAGCGGGATTCCTACGCACTCCGCAAAAGCGAGAAGGCAAACGCTTATCTTGAGGCGGAGCTTGAGGTCTGTAAGATGGTACAGAAGGTGCAGGACTGTATTTCAGAAGAAATCCGCATCGGCGTACCGGAAATCTAAAACCGAAAATCAAAAGGAGAGCGCCCATGTCCGAAAAGAAAAGGGATGCCGGATACCGCGCAGCGCTGACAGGTGCGAAAGGAACCGTGCGCCTGCTCATTTACGTCTGCGTAATTCTTGTGATCATTCTGGCAGCGAAAACTTCATATCAGTTTGGACATGACGTGTTTGCTGAGGAGCCAGTCGCATCCAGAGGAAAAGGAAAGGAAGTCACCGTACAGGTGCGTTCCGGCATGGAGGCAAAAGAACTCGGTGAACTCCTGAAAGACAACGGACTGATCGACGAAAGCATTCTAGTTTTCGAAGTCCAGTACCGCCTGTCCGGCTATTACGGCGGCATCAAGGACGGCTCCTACGTGCTGAATACCGCACAGACCGTCGATGAAATGCTGGAAATTCTGGCGGGCGTCAACACCGAAGGACAGCCGTCCGCGGAATAACGCACGTTTACAAAACAAGAGGGATCTTACATGATAATAGACGAACGAATGGTAACCTACATCAATTCCCTGGACACCGGCCACACCCCGTTTCTGGAAAATCTGGAGCGGACGGCCAAACAGGACCGGGTGCCGATCATTCGCCGTGAAATGCAGAGCTTTTTAAAAGTATTCTTAAAGATGAAACAGCCAAAGAGAATCCTGGAGGTAGGAACTGCCGTAGGATTCTCTGCTGTTTTCATGGCACAGTACGGCGAACCGGACGCAGAGATTACCACAATAGAAAATTACGAAAAACGCATCCCGATCGCGCGGGAGAACTTCAAAAAATCCGGCTTCGCCGACCGCATCACGCTGATCCCGGGAGACGCTGCAGAAGTCTTAAAAACCCTGGACGGGCCGTATGATTTTATCTTTATGGACGCCGCTAAGGGACAGTACATCCACTTCCTGCCGGAAGTCCTGCGTGTCCTTGATAAGAACGGCGTACTGATCACCGACAACGTGCTGCAGGACGGCGACGTCATCGAATCCCGCTTCGCCGTGGAACGCCGGAACCGCACGATCCACAAACGGATGCGGGAATACTTATTTGAACTGACACACAATGAAGGGCTGCTGACATCGGTCGTGCCGCTGGGAGATGGAATCGCGATTACGATGAAAAGCCATGAGAAGAGAGAGGAAACAACATGAGAAAACCGGAATTACTGGTTCCAGCCAGCAGTCTGGAAGTATTAAAAGTAGCAGTGATCTTCGGCGCAGATGCCGTATATATCGGCGGAGAAGTCTTCGGACTTCGGGCGAAGGCGAAGAACTTTTCGATGGAAGATATGAAAGAAGGTGTGGAGTTTGCGCATGAGCATGGCGTAAAGGTCTATGTCACCGCGAATATTCTGGCACATAACCAGGATCTTGAGGGCGTGCGGGCTTACTTTGCCGAATTGAAAGAGATCGGGCCGGATGCACTGATTATTTCCGATCCGGGAGTCTATCGCATCGCCATGGAAGTGTGCCCGGAGATTGAACGGCATATCAGTACACAGGCGAATAATACGAACTATGGAACGTATCAGTTCTGGTATGAACAGGGGGCGAAGCGCGTCGTGACAGCGCGGGAGCTGTCGCTGGTGGAGATCAAAGAGATTCGGGAGCATATTCCGGAGGAGATGGAGATCGAGACGTTTATTCATGGGGCGATGTGTATTTCGTACTCGGGAAGATGTCTGCTGTCCAATTATTTCACGGGAAGAGATGCGAACCAGGGGGCTTGTACCCATCCGTGCCGATGGAAGTATGCGGTCGTGGAAGAGTCCAGACCGGGGGAGTATCTGCCGGTGTATGAGAATGAGAGAGGAACTTATATCTTTAACTCGAAAGATCTTTGTATGATTGAGCATATCCCGGATTTGCTGGATGCGGGGATTGACAGTTATAAGATTGAAGGAAGAATGAAGACGGCGCTGTATGTGGCGACGGTGGCCAGGACGTATCGGAAGGCGATTGATGATTATCTGGAGAGCCCTAAGAAGTATGAGGAGAAGATGGAGTGGTATCGGGATCAGATCTCGAACTGTACGTACAGGCAGTTTACTACGGGATTTTTCTATGGAAAGCCGGATCATGAGAGCCAGATTTATGACAGTAATACGTATGTGAAGGAGTATACGTATCTGGGGATTGTTGGGGAGAAAAATGAAAAAAGCAGATATGCGATTGAGCAGAGGAATAAGTTTTCAGTTGGGGAAGAGATTGAAGTGATGAAACCGGATGGGGAGAATGTCTGCGTTACGGTGAAGGGGATCTGGGATGATGAAGGGAACCAGATGGAGAGTGCGCCGCATCCGAAGCAGAAATTGTGGATTGATCTTGGCGTGGAATTGGATAGGTTTGATATTTTGAGAAGGAAAGAAATGGAATAGGATAGGAAAATAAAAGGGGATTAGGAACGTGTCATTTTCGAAAGGCTGCTAATCCTTTTTTTGCGCGAATAGAGATTATGTAAAATAATGGTAATGATAAAAGAAACAAATAGGAAAAAGTTGGACATTCTGTGAAGAAAGTTGCTTCATAATGTTTACAAACTGGAGCAAATAAGCTAGTATATACATGATATTGTTGGACTAAGGCTAAATGCTGTTTTAATAGGCCATAAGTCACAAAAATATGTTAAGTATCATTACAAACGGAATGTATATAACTGGCAATGTCTACTCAACAAAATCAGTTGAGGTCTGATGGTCAATGGTGGAGTTGAATATACATACAGATATAAGCATTTTTGCATAAATATGCGCCGGAGAAATGCGGAAGAAGATGCAACTGATTTTGTTGAGTGAACCTGTCTGGATAAAGATATGTAGGAAAATAGACGAAATATCGAGAAAAGTATTGATTGCTGGGGTAATTGGATACGACAGCATAAGAAAACACTTAGCCGTGTGAGCGGCAAGAGGAAAAAGAAATACTATCTGTGCAGAGCAGATGTGTACATAGATTAGGAAGTTAACAAAAATGGAGGAATACATATGAGCACAGTTACTTTAGATAATAAAACGATTTTAGTCACAGGTGCAGCCGGTTTCATAGGCTCCAACCTTGTGAAACGAATTTATCAGGAGGCTCCTTCTGCTACGGTCATCGGCATCGACAACATGAATGCTTACTACGACGTGGCACTCAAAGAGTTCCGCCTGAATGAGCTGGCCAAGTATCCCACATTTACCTTTGTCAAAGGCAACATCGCCGACAAGGAGCTGATCACGGAGCTGTTCGAGAAGTACAAGCCGTCTGTGGTCGTTAACCTTGCAGCACAGGCTGGTGTGCGTTACTCCATCACCAACCCAGATGCTTATGTGGAATCTAACTTGGTCGGCTTTTTCAATATCCTTGAAGCATGCCGCCATTGCGAGAGTCTGGAGCACTTGGTGTATGCTTCTTCTTCCTCCGTCTACGGTTCCAACAAGAAGGTTCCGTACAGCACGGATGACAAGGTTGACAATCCAGTTTCCCTTTATGCTGCCACTAAGAAATCTAATGAGCTGATGGCACACGCCTACTCCAAACTCTACAACATTCCTTCCACCGGTCTGCGCTTCTTTACCGTATATGGTCCGGCAGGTCGTCCTGACATGGCTTACTTCGGATTCACCAACAAGCTGGTGAAAGGCGAAACTATCAAAATTTTCAACTACGGCAACTGTAAGCGTGACTTTACTTATGTGGATGACATCGTAGAGGGTGTTGTCCGTGTGATGAAGAAGGCACCGGATAAGAAGAACGGCGAAGATGGTCTGCCGATTCCGCCGTATGCAGTTTACAACATTGGCAATCAGAACCCTGAGAATCTGCTGGACTTTGTACAGATTCTGAGCGAGGAGCTGGTTCGTGCAAAGGTTCTGCCGGAAGATTATGACTTTGAGGCACACAAGGAACTGGTTCCGATGCAGCCTGGTGATGTGCCTGTGACCTATGCAGATACCAGCGCACTGGAGCGTGACTTCGGATATAAGCCGAGCACAAGTCTGCGGACTGGATTAAGAAATTTCGCTGAGTGGTACGCTGAGTTTTATAAATAAAAGAATTAGAGGGATAGAGAAATGAGAGAGTTTAAAGATTTAAAGATTGCTGTGGCTGGTACTGGTTATGTTGGTCTTTCTATTGCTACGTTGCTGTCTCAGCATCACAAGGTGACGGCAGTAGATATCATTCCTGAGAAAGTAGAATTGATCAATAACAAAAAGTCTCCGATTCAGGATGAGTACATTGAAAAGTATCTGGCAGAAAAGGAACTGGATCTGACCGCAACGTTGGATGCGAAGGAAGCATACAGTGATGCTGATTTCGTGGTGATTGCAGCTCCTACAAATTACGATAGCAAGAAGAACTTTTTTGACACCAGTGCGGTGGAAGCTGTAATTAAGCTGGTCATTGAGTACAATCCGGAAGCCATTATGGTTATCAAGAGTACCATCCCGGTTGGCTACACTGCAAGTGTTCGTGAGAAATTCCATTGCGACAATATTATTTTCAGCCCGGAGTTCCTGCGCGAGAGCAAGGCTCTGTATGATAACCTTTATCCTTCCCGTATCATCGTCGGAACCGACGTGGATAACGCTCGACTGGTAAAGGCTGCACACACTTTTGCAGAACTTCTGCAGGAAGGTGCTATTAAGGAAAATATCGATACCTTGTTCATGGGCTTCACCGAGGCTGAGGCTGTTAAGCTATTCGCTAACACCTACTTGGCTCTGCGTGTCAGCTACTTCAACGAACTGGATACTTATGCCGAGATGAAGGGATTGAACACACAGCAGATTATCAATGGCGTTTGTCTCGATCCTCGTATCGGCACCCATTACAACAATCCTTCCTTCGGCTATGGCGGCTATTGCCTGCCAAAGGACACTAAGCAGCTGTTGGCAAACTACGCTGATGTGCCGGAGAATCTGATTGAGGCTATCGTTGAAAGTAATAGAACAAGAAAAGACTTCATCGCTGACCGCGTACTGGAGATTGCAGGTGCTTATGAAGCGAATGACAGCTGGGATGAGAGCAAGGAAAAAGAAGTTGTGGTCGGTGTGTACCGACTAACCATGAAAAGCAACAGTGACAACTTCCGTCAGAGTTCCATTCAGGGTGTCATGAAGCGCATCAAGGCAAAAGGCGCAACTGTCATCATTTATGAGCCGACTCTGAAAGATGGTGAGAAGTTCTTCGGTAGCGTTGTGGTTAATGATTTGGATGAGTTTAAGAAGCAGAGTCAGGCCATCATCGCAAACCGCTATGACAAGTGTCTGGATGATGTGAAAGAGAAAGTATATACGAGAGATATTTTCCAGAGGGATTAAAGAGGAAAGACTTATGGGACAGATTAAAGTTGAGAAAAATGTAGGAGGCATCGAAGGTCTTTGTGTTATTGAGCCTGCTGTTCATGGTGATGCCCGTGGCTATTTCATGGAAACCTATAACGAAAAAGATATGAAGGAAGTTGGCATTGATATCCACTTCGTACAGGATAACCAGTCTATGTCTACAAAGGGTGTGCTGCGCGGTTTGCACTTCCAGAAGCAGTATCCGCAGTGCAAGCTGGTACGTGCCGTGCGTGGCACTGTGTTTGATGTTGCGGTTGATCTCAGAAGCAACTCTGAAACCTATGGCAAGTGGTATGGTGTCATCCTGTCGGCCGAGAATAAGAAGCAGTTCCTTATCCCGGAAGGATTTGCTCATGGTTTCCTGGTTCTGAGTGACGAGGCAGAGTTCTGCTACAAGGTCAATGACTTCTGGCATCCGAATGACGAAGGCGGCATGGCCTGGAACGACCCGGAGATCGGCATTGAATGGACACAGTTAAAGGGAGAGTATAAGGGTAGTGCCAGCGCAGAAGGCTACACGCTGGAAGATGGCACGGCACTGAATTTGAGCGATAAGGATCAGAAGTGGTTGGGACTGAAGGATACTTTTAAATTTTAAGAACACAGGGGTAGGAAGAATGCAGCGAGAAAACGAAGTACAACATGTATTTCTGGTAGGAGCTAAGAGCTTAGGTGCTTATGGCGGATACGAGACTTTTGTCTATAAGCTCACAGAGTACCACCAGAATAAGACAAATATTAAATATCATGTAGCGTGTAAGGCTAACGGTGACGGCTGCATGGACGAAACAAAAGTGGATGGTGTGACCATAATCAATGATCACGAGTTTGAATTCCATAATGCACATTGTTTCAAAATAGATATTCCTCAGATTGGACCTGCACAGGCAATTTATTATGATGTTGCGGCACTGAAGGCCTGCTGTAAGTACATAAAAGAACATCGGATTAAGCATCCAATCGTTTATATCATGGCTTGCCGTATCGGACCCTTTGCTGGTCATTTCTATAAAGAAATCCACAAGCTGGGTGGTACTGTGTACCTGAATCCGGACGGACACGAATGGATGAGAGCAAAGTGGTCTGCACCGATTCGGAAATACTGGAAGATTTCTGAGCAGATGATGGTCAAATACTGTGATCTTGCTATCTGTGACTCATTGAATATCGAGAAGTATATTCACGAGTGCTATGACTGCAAAGGTATCAAGGACAGAAATCCGAAGACGACATTTATCGCTTATGGTGCAGATCTGACACTCAGCAAGTTATCTGATGACGATGAGAAGCTGGTGAACTGGTATAAAGAAAAAGGACTGAAGAAAAAGGATTACTACCTTGTCGTCGGTCGTTTTGTACCGGAGAACTCTTTTGAAGTAATGATTCGAGAGTTCATGAAGAGCAAGAGCAAAAAGGACTTTGCCATTATTACAAATGTGAATGAGAAGTTTTTGAATGAGCTTGAGGAAAAACTTCATTTCAAGAGCGATAAGAGAATTAAATTTGTGGGCACTGTCTATGACCAGGAACTGTTGAAGAAGATTCGTGAAAATGCCTATGCATATTTTCATGGACATATGGTCGGTGGTACGAATCCATCGCTGATTGAAGCTCTTGGCAGTACAGATCTGAATCTGCTGGTTGATGTTGCTTTTAATAAAGAAGTAGCAGAAGATTGTGCATTGTACTGGAGCCGCAAGCCGGGGAGCCTTGCAAAACTGATCGATAAAGCAGATCAGATGAGTACAGATGAAATTGCAGAGATGGGCCAGAGAGCTAAGAAACGAGTGGCAGAAGAGTACACATGGGATAAGATCTGCGGACAGTATGAAAGTGTGTTTGTAAAATAAGTTGGGAGAAAAATATGAGGATTATTATAGCAAACTACCGCTATTTTATAGCTGGTGGACCAGAGAAATATATGTTTAAATTTATGGATGCGGCAGAAAAAATGGGAATTGAAGTGATTCCATTCTCTGTTAAAAATCCCCAAAATGAAAAAACTCCATACGCCAAATATTTTGCAAAGCCGCGTTCAAATCAGATAATGTATGCGGATACGAAAAAATCTATTAGTAATTTGATTGGAATGGTAAGAGCTACAGTATGGAACTATGATGCGGAAAAACGGCTTAGACATATGATCCGTGATACTAAGCCTGATGCGGTTTACATATTACACGAAGTAAATCATCTTTCACCTTCTATTATTCGAGCGGCAAGAAAGGAAAGAGTTCGCGTTGTACATAGAATTTCAGATTTTTTTATGTTTTGTCCAAAATATGATTTCTTATGTGAAAATGAAATATGCGAAGCCTGCTTACACGGAGATTATCGAAAGGCAATTGAGCATAGGTGTGTAAAGGGCTCAAAAGCAGGTACACTCTTGAGAGTAATGGCAATGAAATTGTATGCAGCTACTAAAGTATTTGATGATGTTGATCAATATATTTGCACATGTGAATTCAGTAAAAACAAGCTGATTGAAGGTGGAATTTCAAAGGATAAAATTACCTGTGTTCCGACATTTATTGACGCAACGTCAATTACGCCGTGCTATGAAAATGATAAATACTTTCTGTTTCTAGGCCGAATGGCACATCAAAAGGGAACTATCTATGCAATTGAAGCCATGAAATATTTGAGAGACACAGATTATGTTTTGAGAATAACAGGTCAAATATCTGATTCTGAGGAAGATCAAAAAATTTGGAATTATATCAAAGAGAATAACCTAGAAGATAAAATAGTTTTTACTGGATTTAAACATGGAAAAGAATTACAGGAGTTGATATCTCATTCGACGTGTATTGTGTGTCCTGCAATATGGTATGAAAACATGCCGAACACAGTTATTGAAGCATATGCTTATGGAAAACCTGTGGTAGCTTCTAGGATTGGCAGTCTGACGGAGATAGTTGAAGACAACAAAACAGGCTTGTTGTTTGAAATGAAAAACAGTAAGGATTTCTCAGATAAATTGAGAAAATTTATAGCTGAACCTACACTAAGTATGACACTAGGAATAAACGCAAGACATAAAGTTGAGGAAGATTATGCTGTAGAGAAACATATGAATAGTGTTATAAGAATATTAGAAGGAAAGTAATATTGAGGTGAAATATATGGATTTTAAAGAGGCACTCAAGGATCCTAAGAAAATTATTTTTTCACTAGGAATGAAGGGTAAACTTGGCTTTATAAGCGATGAAAAATATCTAAAATTGATGTATTGGGCAAATATAGGGAAAAGACTTAATTTAGAGAATCCGGTAACATTTAATGAAAAACTTCAATGGCTAAAACTTCACAATCAGAACCCGGAATACAGTAAAATGGTGGATAAGTATGAGGCAAAAAAATGGGTGGCTGAAAGAATTGGAGACGAATATATTATTCCTACACTGGGAGTATGGGATTCTTTTGACGAGATTGATTTCAATCAATTACCGAATCAGTTTGTACTAAAATGTACTCATGACAGCGGGGGACTTGTTATTTGTAAGGACAAGAATCATTTCGATAAGGTAAAAGCAAAGAAAAAGATAGAAGCTTCGTTAAAACGAAACTATTTTTTAGTTGGACGAGAGTACCCCTATAAAGCAGTCAAACCGAGAATAATTGCAGAACAGTATATGGAAGATACTGCGACAAAAGAGTTGCGAGACTATAAGATTTTTACGTTTGATAGCATAGCAAAAGCTCTGTTTATTTCTTCGGATCGTCAATCTGGTCAGACGACTGCCGATTATTTTGATATTAATTTTAAATCACTTGATTTTACATGGGGATATCCGCATTCAAAAGTCTTGCCATCCAAACCGAAGAGCTTTGATCAAATGGTGAAAGCAGCAGAATGCCTGGCTAAAGACACGGAGGAGTTGCGTGTGGACTTTTATGAAGTAAATGGTAAAGCATATTTTGGAGAAATGACATTCTTTGATGGAAGTGGTTTTGATGAATTCCATCCGGAAGAGTGGGATAAGAAGTTTGGTGACATGATTAAGCTCCCTGAACAAGTGGGGGGTTACGCAGTAATTCATAATGGTTGGGTTCTATGGTGCCATAAAACCAGTACAAGTGATTGTTTGACAGATTATAAATTTTTCTGTTTTGATGGAATCCCTAAGATAGTTTACGTTGGTAAAGATAAGGCAGATGATCCAAGAACAGATTTCTTCGACATGGACTATAAGCATTTGCCGATCAGAATGAGAGATCCAAATGCAGAAGAAATGCCGAAAAAGCCTGAACTCTTTGAACAAATGAAGAGCATTGCCGCGGAATTATCAAGGGGAGTGCCACATCTGCGAGTGGACTTTTATCTGATTAATGGACACATATATGTTGGAGAACTAACATTTTATCATTGTAGTGGTTTCGCTGAGGTCAAACCGGAAGAATGGAATCTCATTATGGGAAACTGGATAAAAATATAAAATAAAGAGGATAAAGGTAAATCTATCATGAAGGATATTAGCGTTATTATACCGGTTTATAATACGCCATTGGATAAGCTTGAAAAATGTATAGAATCAGTTCTGAAACTTAAGAATAAATGCGATATAGAAGTTCTTATTATTGATGACGGTTCAAAGGACTATATAAAAAAGTTCTTTAAAGAAAAATTCATTGGTGAGGTAGTATACCAATATAAGAAAAATGGTGGAGTGAGTTCTGCCAGAAATATGGGATTGAATATTGCAACAGGAAAGTTTGTCTGTTTTGTTGATGCAGATGATATCATCGTAGAAGATGCTTTTGCAGATTTAGAAAAAACTGAAGATTATCAAATGATTCTCTTTGATATGGCAGTTCTCGAAAATAATAAGAAAGATATTTGGAAGGTATTAAAGTGCAATCGGGGAATCGTTGGTAAAAAGGAAATTCTTATAGAACTTCTTACTAGTAATCGTATGAATAGTCCATGTGCAAAACTCTTTTCTAATGAATGCATACAAAAAAATAAAATAAGATTTGATGAAAAGATGGTTACTGGTGAAGATATGAACTTTGTCATGGACTTTCTAGTAAGTACATCAAAATACTATTACACAGGGGAAAACGCATATTGTTACCAAAGGGAAGAGTCTTCAAGAATAGCAAGAATTAAGCGATATCCGGATGTATATTATGATAATATGTGCTGTTTAAATAACAGACAGGCTTCAATTATAGAGAAGTATAAAATGGAAGAATACAGAGAAAATTTCGTAGAAGATCAGATTAATGGAGCGTACAATTATTTATCTGATTTAATGATGTTACATCTTTTTACAGATACTAGAAAAAAAAGGGTAAGTAAAGACATTAAAGAGCTTGATTGTGATACTGCGACGATGTCAAAAAAGACATTGATTAAGTATGAGATTATTCGTAAAAGACAATGGCTTGTAATGTATTGCTTGGCATTTATTAGAATGCTTTATCTAAAAGTAAAATGAAATTGATATAGAGGGAGGAATACATTTGTGATATATATAGTATTTTTCTTGATATCGTGTTTTCTAATATGGCTGTCAGAAAAAAGTTCAAGCCGATATATTGGGAAACTTTTAGCGTTTATTGCAATTCTGCTACCATGTATATTGGCTGGTATGCGGGCAGATACAATTGGAACAGATCTTAGAGTCTATGTAGAGCCGATGTATAATGCAGCGAAGCAGTCCACTAGTTTTTCTTCCTATATGGATCAGAGATGGTATGTAATATGGCGGTATATGTATGTCAATAAATTTGAAATTGGATTCACGACATTAGTATATTTGATAGAAAAATTAGGAGGCTCTCTAGGAACAGTTTTGTTTTTTATTCAGGCTCTAATACTTGCTCCTATATACTTAGGACTGAAGAGAATGAAAAAGTCATATCCTGTCTACTTAGGAATGCTTGTTTTTTACTTGCTTTTCTATAACACATCATTGAATATGATGAGACAATGGATAGCAATGTCTATTCTTTTCTATGGGCTATCGTATTTAATTACTAATGAAAAGAAAAAATATTTTATAACGATAGTAGTTGCATGCTTATTTCATACAAGTGCATTAATGGGAGTGGTAATCTATTTTCTCTATATGTATTCTCAAAAACAAAGAGAATATATAAAAATTGCTAATTTTAAGTTATCTGGCTCTCTTGCTCCAGTTAAAGTCTTTATATACGGATGTATCGTGCTGCTTTCACTAAATGTAATTGCGGTTTTGTTAAGAACCTTTGGCTTGGCAAAATATGCGGGTTATATCCAAGGAAATGGGTCGATTTATCTTATGCCAAATCAAATTATACTTCGCTTGCCAATAATTATACTACTCATAATTAGGTGGAGAAGGATACTGACAGAGGATGAACTTACTCCGTTTTATGGATCAATGCTTGTGTTGGATTTGTTGGCTTCACAATTGATTAGTATTAACGTGTATGCATTTAGAATTGCATCCTTTTTTTCTGAATACAACATGCTCTCATATTCGGCATTGGTTTATGCTGGAAATAGAAAATATCGAACAAATCGATATGTGACTTTATTATATGTGCTAGCATATATGGTGTATTACTGGATATCTTATTATGTCATAACAGGAACTCATGCAACTTTCCCATATATGTTTGCCTAAAAGTGATGTGGAAAGGAAGTAATATATGGTTGGATTATTAACATTAGATTCGAGAATATATAATTATGGCGGATTTTTGCAGGAAATGGCATTACAGGATGCCATTAATAGCCTTGGTTATGAGTGTGAGATTATTGATTATGAAGTTAGTCAAGAGTTTAATACGTTTAGCTTGAAAAGAGGAATCAAGAATTTTTCTTTTGATAAGATAAAGAAAAAGCTGACAAAAGAAAAAACGATTCTGCTGTCCAATCCAGTTTCTGATTTGATTACAAAGCGCAAAAGAGCGTTTGATAAATATAGAGCCCATAATCTTGTACTATCAAAAAAAATGAGTTATAGCGATTTGCATAGTATTGATCTAAACTATGAACAACTTGTTTGTGGAAGTGATCAAATTTGGAATCCGGATTATAATATTCCAGCTTTTTTCTTGAATTTTGGAAGAAAAGATTGCAGAAAAATTATCTATGCAGCAAGTATTGGAAAAGGTCAACTTTCTTGTCTTGAAAAGAAAACATATTCGAAACTATTAGAGTTTCCAGACTATATTTCGGTACGAGAAGATTCAGCTCAGAAGCTTATTTCAAGCATAACAGAGAAAAATGTGGAATTGGTTTTGGATCCAACATTGCTACATCAACAAGAATATTGGATGAAAAAGGCTGATGATTCATCTTTGAATCATAGAAACTACATTTTTTGCTATTTTTTAAATCTGACTGACGAAAAAGTGAAATCCGCTAATGACTTTGCAAAAAAAAATAACTGTGAAGTTATAGCAATACCTTATCTTCATAATGAGGTGGAAAAGTATACAGAAAAATTGGAGGGAAAACTTCTTTCAGAAGTGAATCCTGCTGACTTTCTTAATTTGATTCGTAATGCGGAAGCTGTTATAACAGACTCTTTTCACGCAACAGTCTTTTCAATTATTTTCCAAAAAGATTTTTGGTGTTTTGGACGCAATGCAGGAACTTATAACATGAATACACGCCTTCATACTTTGCTCGGCTATGTTGAAATGCAGGATAGGTTGATTGAGCCAGACGATTTGAAAAATAAAATGCATTGTACACATGTGGATATTGATTTGCATAATTTAAAAATTGAGCAGAAGGAATCTATTGCATTTTTGAGTAATGCTCTTGAAATATCGTAAGTATATATGTGCTGGAGGTGGTAAAAAAAGTGTATATAAATCAAAGAAAAGCAGGGGTTATTCTTTCCTATGCAGGACAGTTTGCCAAAATCCTTATCAGCATAATCTATACTCCAATTATGCTTCGACTGCTGGGGCAGAGCGAATACGGACTTTATCAGTTGGTCTATTCTGTCGTTTCCTATTTGAGTTTATTGAGTTTGGGCTTTAGTAGCTCCTATATGAGATTCTATTCTCGCTATAAAGCACAGAAAGATGAAGATGGCGTGGCACGGCTAAATGGAATGTTCCTATTGATATTTGCGTCACTTTCGGTTGTATGTATTTTATGTGGTTGTGTGATGTTGGGGAATATCAGGGCAATTTTTGGTAGCGGTTTGACAGATTCTGAATATGCTACTGCAAAAGTTTTAATGGCTCTGCTTGTTGTTAATCTTGCATTAACATTTCCAAATAGCGTATTTACATGTGCAATTACAGCGCATGAGAGATTCTTATTTCAGAAATTTCTGATTTTGATTCAGAATATATGTAATCCATTACTGGCAATACCACTACTTATTATGGGATACGGATCCATAGGAATGGTTTCGGTAACAACATTTTTGACACTGCTCGTATTGGTTATGAACATATACTATTCTTTCCATAATCTTCATATTAGATTCTGCTTTAGAGGATTTCAAGCTAGCTTACTCAAAGAAATGTGGGTGTTCACATTTTTTATCTTTATAAACCAAATTATTGATCAGATAAATTGGAGTGTAGATAAATTCCTATTAGGTAGATTCGCTGGTACAACAGCAGTAGCAGTTTATGGAGTCGGTGGACAGATTAATTCCATGTACATTGAGTTCTCATCATCTGTTTCAAATGTTTTTGTCCCAAAGGTAAATCGTATTGTTGCAGAATCTGGTGATGATAGAGAACTGACAAAACTCTTTACAAAGGTTGGACGTATTCAATTCATAATACTTGGTCTGATATTGTCGGGTTTTACCTTCTTTGGTATTCCTTTTATAAAAATTTGGGCTGGTCCAGAATATGGAGCTTCATATGCTGTGGTATTGCTGTTAATTATTCCGGTTACAGTTCCATTAATACAAAATTTGGGAATCGAAATTCAACGTGCAAAAAACATGCATAAAGCAAGAGCAGTTGTCTATTTGGCAATCGCAATTGCCAATGTATTTATTAGCATTCCGCTTATTAAAATTATGGGACCGGCTGGTGCAGCGCTTGGAACCGCAATTTCTCTGATTGCTGGAAATGTTATTTTTATGAACTGGTATTATCATGCTCGTATTGGAATGAATATGTTTTATTTCTGGAAAGAAATTGCGAAATTCGTTCCGGCATTAATCGGACCATGCGTGGTTGGCATTATCATTATGAACTTTGCAAATATTATGGGACTTGTTAAATTGGGAGTATTTGCAATTGTCTATACAGTTGTGTACGGACTCTCAATGTATTTCTTAGGAATGAATGAAGAAGAAAAGCAGCTTGTTATGGGTCCAATTAGAAAAATTTTAAGGAAATAAAGAGATGAAAGAAAAGAAAGAATATTGGCAAAGCATCCGGGGAATCTGTATATTGGCGGTTATATTGATTCATTCCTTAGGTGGATTTAATTATTCTACTGGATATGGTACAGAGTTCGTTGTTCTTCGCCAGATCATCAATTTTGCAGTTGCTACATTTGTTTTTATGGCCGGTTATTTTGTGAATGTCGATGCCTTGTCTGATAAAGAATTCAGTTATAAACACTGGATAATTTATCGGGGAGGGCGACTGTGTATCCCATTTATGATTTGGTCGCTACTGTATAGTGGACTTGAGCTACTAAAAATCGTACACAGTGGCAATGAGATTCATTGGTTTGGATTTGTTTACCGATTTATTGTTGGAAAGTCAGCAACTCCATTTTACTATATTGTTGTTTTGGTGCAACTTACGGTGATTACACCTTGGCTAGTCAAAACTGTAAAACAAAATGGAGTTATCAGTAGAATTCTATGGTTAGTAACGCCGCTTTACTTAATGTATTTGTACGCTTGGAATTATATAGTTGGTATCTCACCGCGTCTATATGAAACATTATTCCCAGCATGGTTTGGCTTTTATTATTTAGGAATTCATGTGCGCTGTGGATGGAAATTGAAAGGCAATGGATATGCGGTTGTGGCTACACTCTTATTAAGCTGCGTTGAAGCGATTTGCTTACGAGCAGCAGGACTTGATATTGGATTCTATATAAGTCAGATAACAGTTGGTTCATTCCTTTATTCTATTGCTATGATTGGCTGGCTTTTAAAGAAAAATGAAAATAATCGTAGTGGCTGTCGCTTGCTATCAAAGATAGGAGATTGCTCATATGGAATTTTCTATATTCACATGGCAGTGCTGATGATTGTTGGTAGAATTATAGAATGTGAAAACTGGTATGCTTATTGGGCATTGCGATTTGTACTGACATCATTCATTAGTTACATCGTAGTTCATCTTGCTCAGATGACATTGAAGAACCATAAAAAATTGTTGCGATATATTGGATTTGTATAAAAGGTACTGGAAGAGGAGGATATACTAGAGCGTGTTTGAAAATTAAAAATTGCACAAAACATATGTTTTTATGCCCTTT
>OBXH01000551.1_pt1 | contig 33613 bp, 28 predicted proteins | sample 1538101 | NCBI WGS metagenome assembly OBXH01 (sample SAMEA2580141, study PRJEB22360) | human gut metagenome | biome: human gut; feature: human-associated habitat; material: faeces | place: Denmark | collected 2008/2010 | reverse complement strand
ACCGTCAGGAGTAAAACGAACGTCCACTTCGACGTATCTTTTCTCACGGCGAAGGGTGTAATCACCACACATCAGAACCCCTCCTTTTACAGGTTTGTCAGAACACAGTGTGCATTACTTGCGAATCATATCGATCGTATATCTCACGAGCCAGCTTTGAAAACTTCATATATTGCTCATAGTGCGGCTCCACGATCACAAGATCCTGGCACTTCTGCTTTGCCTGCCAGATTGCCTCTCCCGTGGAAACGCCAAACGCCTTTGCTGCATAGTTCTTCGCAAGTACGATACCATGCCGTTCCTCCACAGAACCACACACTGCCACCGGCTTGTTCTTCAGTTCCGGGTTCAGCATACACTCAACAGAGGCATAGAAATTGTTCATATCACAGTGAAGAATCACTCTCTGCATCCCGTATTCCTCCTCTCCGTTTGTGAAAACATGAACAACTTTTCACGAACGCATTGACACACAGCATTTCTTGTGATACTATAATTACACGAATTGTATTTCATGCTTTCATCGTCATTATAGCAAGCACGGTTTTTCATGTCAATAGATTTTTAAGAAAAAGCGTTCGTGTTTGTCATCAAAAAAGAAAGAGGTATTCCTATGGTCTTCAAAGAAAGGTTGAAAGAAAAAAGAACAGAAGCCAATTTAACTCAGGTAGAACTTGCAGAGAAGGCCGGTGTAACCGCCCGCACAATTCAGAATTATGAACTTGGCAGCCGCAAGCCATCCAATATGGTTACGATGCAGAAGATTGCGGATGCGCTGAATACTACTACTGAGTACCTGCTGGGCAGCAGCGGCACCTATGTCGTAGAAGCTCACGAAAAAGGCGGCGCAAAAGCAGCGAAAGATATTGAAGAGCTGGTCAGTGAAGTGACCGGTATGTTCGCTGGCGGCGAATTAAGCGAAGATGCCATCGAAGGAGCTTATAAAGCTCTGACCGATGCCTACTGGATTGCCAAAGAGAACAATAAAAAATACGCCCCGAAAACGAGGCGTAAAAAATCCGATCAGTGATATTTATCGTACACACTTTTCGCTATACTGTAAACTGGAGGTGGTATGATGAATGCGGAACAGCTTTCACGGGTCGGTGAGAAACTGGTAAAACGTTGCGGTTCCAGAGACCCTTTTGAAATTGCAAGGCAGCTTGGTATCAATGTCATGCTTTGCGAAAATTTTGGTTCCCTGAAGGGAATGTACCGGGTGATTAAGCGAAATCGCTTTATTTTCCTGAATAACAGTCTGGATGAAAATATGCTGCGCATTGTGTGCGCACATGAATTAGGGCATGACCAGCTTCACCGGAATATGGCGAAAACCACCCCGATTCATGAGTTCATGCTCTACGATATGAAATCCAAACCAGAATATGAAGCCAACATCGTAGCAGCAGAAATCCTGATGGACAGCGATGAAGTCCTTCGCTACATCTATGAGTATGGATACACAGCTGAGCAGATCGCCAGTGCGATGTCCACCGACATCAATCTGGTTGCGCTGAAGGTGGCGCACCTGGCCACACTTGGATATAATCTGCACGCGCTGGAACATAAAAGCAACTTTTTGAAATAATGTACCTTCGAGGAGCTTGGACTGGCTCCTCTCTTTTTTGTTGCAAATTGTGCAGATGACGTCTGCACAATTATCAGCCTAACATCTGCATATGATAGAGATTCACTTTTTCCTCGAACGGCAGTCCCGGATCAATGCCGACTTCTTCCCACATCACACCGAACGGTGCGCCGCCATCTGTGTATCCAGCGATAAAGGCAAAACGATCATCGCAGTCCTCATACAGTTCTGCCAGACGTTCCCTCTCTTTCGCTTCCCGCTCCATTCTCCGCTGCCGAAGCCGCTGCTCTTCAGCCTGTTTTATCTGGTCGAGCTGTTCCTGTGTATAATTGACCCCCAGCTCCTGCAAATCTTTAGCGGCAGTCACAGCATCCACATGAAAGCGTTCCCGGTAATGCTTGTTCATCTTTTTCGGTGAACCGGTATAGGTGAGCAGCCACTGCTTGCCTTTTCGGAGGCGTGCTTCCTTTCGCTCAGCCTTCGTCAATTTCTTTTTCTTTGCCATTTGCGGAATCTCCCGGATTTTTTCCTGATGACTTTAAGTTGCGCTTTTTCGGTGCTGTCAGCTCATAGCTCAAAGAAAGCAGATCTTTGATAGCATCATCCAGTTCCGGCTTGCCAAACTGAATACTGAGCCATTTTTCCTTGTTCATGTGATAGGCCAGAAAATAGCCTTTCTGCCCGCGAAGAGAGCCAATCAGTAGCAGATCGCTTTTCACATTAAGGACATCAACGATGCCTGCCTCCGGCAGTCCCAACTTATCAGCTGATACTTCCAGAACTACACCATACCATTTATTATTGTCGTTGTGCCGCAACACAGCATTCCAGTCATGCCTGGGATATTCCGGCTCTGTGCCGTACTGCTGGTGTATCCATGTAAATAATTCTTGTCGCGTCATTCCACATTGCAAGTGAAGTCAATCTATGTTGTACTTCCCACTGCATCCTCCATTTCCACAGAATTCGCAGCCATAAAAGCACGGTACGACGAGCAACAGGCAAAACATAATGCACATGAGTATATGTACCCTGTGCGAAAAATCATCTGTAAGGGCTGCGGAAAAACGTTTTATACAATTGTCAAATCGAAAAAATATTGTGACTACTACACGTGCGGAAAACTTGGCAACTGGAAACGCCAGCGACAGAAGCGGCTTGCACAGCGCACCGGCCTTGTTTGCAGGTGTTGTGGCAAAACATTTACGCCTAAACGCAAAGATGCTGTCTATTGTAGTAATGCCTGCCGTCAGAAATCCTACCGCCAGAGCGTTACGGATAAATCATGCGATCAAAAAAGACACATGGTAGAGCCGTAACGAAATTTCAAAACGATTCTGCTTAGCAGCAAACGGACATTCTGTCCATTTACCACAACCGTAACGATAGCACCACGACTGCCGATGTTATCATTTTGGAGACATCGTATCTTGAAGCTGCCAAGCCTGAGCTTGAAAAATACGATGTTTTGACAAAGCAAATCAAGGCTGCTATCAAAACGCGGAAAGAGTTACAGGCCGAGAAAAAGGCAACGCCAATTCTTAATGTTTTGAAGCATCGTGAGCTGACCAGCCGCATCGAGGATTTGACGGAACAGCTCGAAGATTTGCGCTCGGAGCGGGCAATAATCCTCATGTATCTTGACTGTGAAGAAAGTAGGGATACCGCCGAAGTCAAGAAAAGGTGTACTGCCGCAGAGACGATGCTTGAAAAGCTCGAAGTCAGCGAGGCAAAGTATTCTTATGCGCTGGATGATGCAAAAAACGCTTTTGCCGACTTACAGGAACAGGCAAAAGATTTGGACGCAGGAGAGTTATATGAAGCAAGGCTGGCTATTCGCAACGAGAAAGAATAGAACGCTGTTCAGCAACTGCAAAAGGCGTATGGAGAACAGTTTACTCCTGCTACAATGCTTCATGGCAGGCGTGATGTTGAAAAAGTTCTCAATGAAAGAGCCGAACCGCCGCAGTCTGTTCAGGAAGAAAAACGCAATCGTCAAGCAATGGCTGAAGATCCGCCGAGGCAAATACCCAAACGCAATGAAATAGAGTTATGAACCACAAACAGGCCGAGTATACGTTGATTTCGTTCTCGGCCGGCTTTCTTTTATATTTGATGTTTACAAGTGCAAACATCGCAAACAGACAAAAGATTTTGAATCCCCCAAGACTATAGCATAGCGAAAAGAACATACAAAAAATTGAAGCATATTAATAACAATTCTTACAACATTGATAAAACAATTTGATGCGGAAAAGTTAAAGTTTTCTGAAATTTGTATTTGCTGCAACACAGCAAGTTATTAAAACGCACAAAACCCCCGCTCCACAAAAAACGAGACGGTATTCAAGTGCTTGAGTGCCGACTACATTAATAATAAGTCCAAGATTTGATTGCAACAGCTTCGGTAAAACAATGTCAACAAGCGGGCCTACGACAACGTATGACAAAGGAACAAAACACCTTGCAATCATGGAACGCGATGCAAACACACGCCCCTGAAGAATCCGTGGTGTTTCCTGCATCCACAATGTGCCGGCAACCGTATTCAAAATTGGCGTAACAAATGAAAAGGAAAATCTTCCGATTGCAACAATGCAAGTAATATGTGTGAACCCCATAAGTTGCAAAGCTATGCCAGCAACCAAGCCACCAATAACGATCGTTTTATAAGTAAAATGTATTTTCTTTGAAAATGTAACAACCAAACTTCCGCATAAAATCCCGAATCCACCACAAGCCTTAATAATGCCTAGGTCAAATGTATTCCCAAGTGTCAAGCCGAAAGGCTCTATTAATGAGGTTGCGAGATTAAACGTAAAGTTTAAAATAGTAAAGTAAATCAAAAGTACACGTAAACTTCCTTGAGAAAAAATAAATTTGAATCCAAGCAAAATTTCTCTTTTTGTATTTCGTTTCTTCTGATTTTCGTTGTCCATTGAAAACTTGCTTGAATCTATCGTAACAAGAATTACTAAAGAAACAAGATAGCTTATTAAATCAATTATTATAATCCCATTTAGTCCAATTAATGGATAGAGCATTCCGGCAACAATCGGGGAAGCAATACTATCCAATGAATCAATAATCTGACTCATGCCGTTAGCAGTTTTTACTTCATCAGGAGAAACCAAAGTTGTAATTGATGCTTGATATGCATTATTATCAAAGAAATTTGCACAAGAATCAAGAAAGGTAAAAACACAAAGAACAAAATAATTGAATTCATAATAACTGACGCAAATATAGATAAACACACTTATCAAAGCGGCAATGGAGTCGGCGCAAATAATGATAGCCTTACGATTGTATTTGTCACATAAATAACCACTGAAAGGTGCTAAAAATATCGCTGGTAATATAGAGAAAAGGAGAATCAAAACCATTGGGGTCGCTTTTCCTGTGACCGTGTAAACCCAGACACTTACCCCAAATGACGTTAATCCTGTCCCCAAAATGGAAATCAATCTTGCAAACCAAACTTTCCTATAAGACGAATTGATATTCATAACTATTATGCCCTTCCGCCATCAAATGGGATGTGCTTCATCACAATCTCAAATATAAAATCACAAATGCATTTAATACATTCGGAATCAATTGAACCAGTTTCATTACGAAAGGAATGATCAATGCTAAAGACTTCCTTATGAATTATATCACTTTCAGTAGAACTAATTGAATCGAAAAAAAACAGATGTTGTTTAAAGTCGATTGCGCAATCTCGACTTCCTATAAGCAAAAGTAATGGCAAAGAGATGCTTTTGCATCCACTTAAGAAATCAATTTCAGACAGCTCATGGTAATAATTTGTATCATGCCCTGCAAATAGTCCATGTTCAACATATGTACTATACTGAGGATTTTGCTTCACGATATCATTAATGGAGTGCTTTCCATCAAGAACAATTTCAATAAAGGAATCAAATGTCCGCGCATTATACATTATTTTGTCTTTTGGTATTCCCCTTAATATATCTTGCCGAATTTTATTTTTGACAAAGTAATCCTTCGGGCCAAAAATCATTGTATCAAAAATAATTGCAGCCAATACGCTCTCTCTATTTCGATTAACTAAAGACGGAACCATTAGAGCACCAATGCTGTATCCAAAAAGAATCAGTTTTTTCCCAGAGGCAACAACATGATGCATGGCAGCGTCGTATAAGTCAATTATGTCGTTGAAACCATATTTACCACATTTATATCCGTCACTATCACCGTTCCCAAATAGTTCGACCCTTACCGTAGGAATCCCAAAATTGCTCAAGCTATACATTAAATCTCGATACGTGTTTTTACTCAATAATGGAGTATCAATTGTTGAGCAATCAATGCCTTGCAATAAAAAAAGGACAAAATCATTATCGTTAGGTTTTGTAATCAGAAGTTCTATAAACAAATTTTTGTATATAAATGAATCATATTCAATGTCAAAAAGACTTGAAGATTCACGAGGATATTCGTATAAGATGCAATTATGTGAGATGTACTTTTCGTTTCTAACCACAGTAATATCCAGCGAATCCCCCGCATGGTACTTTTTTATTATTGCTTCCAATTGATACATCGATTCTATCGGTTCGTTTTGGATAGAATAAATTGTATCTTCTTGCTTGAAGAAAGAGGCATTCAAATAAACCTCCTTTACTTTTACATTTTGTTTTTCAGCTTTGAATGTGCATCCCAAAAAGCCGCGTCTGTGATGGTTAATTGTCTTCATGTATGACTATTACACCTTCATTAATAAAATAGCGAAAAATCTCTACACTAAAATCCTGAATGTCAAAATCCGATTTTTTGAAATAATGATTTTTCTCAAAAAATTCAGACATTTCATCCGAAAGCGTATAAAACGAGTTTTTCGATGCATCAACGAGATAGTTAAACACTCTGTCAGATATTTCGCCGGTACCCAGAATGAATTTACCATGAAAAATATTACAAGATGGATTCATTGAATAAAGTGCATCTTCTACAATGTCACATGGTTCATTATCGTTTCTCCGCAATGGCAGAAACAAAAGATGATTCCTGGATAACAACTCATAGTCAAAGTATCTTTTCAGATTTTTATCTCTGTATACATAGTCAGTTATATCATGGGCCTGTAATGGAGTTATTCCATTGGAAACACTATAATTATCATATAGGCACAATTCTCCGTTTCGATGAATTATCTTTACTCCAAACAAATTTGCATCTTGATATACAGGAATGTTTTTAAGCAACACAAAAGTACCCATTGCAATATGTTGGATTGAGTCACTATATTTTTGCAATAATTCTATGGTTTCAATTGCATCCGCATAAGTTTCGCCAGGAAACCCAAAAAAGAACATTGGCATAGTTTTGATTTTAAGCTCTCTGCAATAATCAAAAATCTGTGATATGCGTTCTTTGTTTGTCCCTTTTTGCATTTTGCCTAGGATTTTGTCACTGCCCGATTCGAGGCCAAAAAACATCAAAGAGCAACCGCCCTTTTTAATTTCACTCAAATATGAATAATTGAGAAAAGAATCAAAACGGAATTCGGAGTACCAATGAAACGACAATCCGCTTTCATATATTCTCTTTGCGATAATTTTTCCAATCCAAGCTGTCATGGCTTCATCGACAAAATAAAAATTTTCTACACCATAAATTTTATAAAGCCTGTACAAATCATCAAAAACATAATTACCTAAATCGATATCATTTTGTGCGTATCTTTTTACACATATATCTTTGTAAGATTGATATCCACAAAAGCTGCACTTTCCCCAATAACAGCCAATTGACATGGCGTATGGTAATATATTATGAGGAACGAGATATCTTTGCAATGAATAATCAGAAAAGTCCGGCAGAGCCCTTTTGATTTGTGGAAGGGGAAGATTGTTATGGATGAATGAATGCCCATTACTACGCATACACCCAGGAATATAATCTAGGGTGTCGTATTCTATTATATTATTCCATGGATACTCACCGGCATAAATTATCAATGCATCAGAATATTCAGCAAAGATATTTAATGCGCTTATTTTATTTGCATATGCTGGAAACAGCGAACCGCCAAAAATTATTTTCACACGAGAAAAGGCTTTCTTTATTAATGCTGCCGAAGTAATTGCAGGGATAATTTGACCAGAATAATTTACAGATATTCCAACATATTGTGTATCGTCTTGAATAATTAAAGGCAATATACTATGATAAAATTCAATCAGCGGGTTCTGCTCGCGATAGTTAATATATGACTTTATAGCATCGGAACAATCTTCACCTTTCTGAAATAATATTACAGCAGAAGAAATCGATGTAGGATAAAATCTTGATCCAAACAACTTCAGTGAACGTTCGATGATGGATGAATAAATTTCATATTTTGAATATTTGTAATAGGTTTCTTCCTTTTTTAAAGCAGAAATCGCTTCATCTATATGCGAACATAAGTACTCTCCATTTAGTAAGCACTCGAGAAGCAATTGTCTATAGCTATCAGTCAATTCTTCGCCAGAAAAGAACAAACGATTTTCATCATATTGAATGCTGCGCCTCAATTGTTTGGTATTTACTGCATAGTAAAAAAACTCCAAATTAAGATCATAACACTTAACGTTTATTATTCCATGTTCCTTCAAATACCCTTTAATTGAAGAAATGCCCAATGGCGGCATACAGTAATCCGCCATTGGGAGTGAAACCAATGAAGCCTTCATACTTTAATCACCATCTTTGCTCCATAATATGCATACAATAATTGTTATTATTAATGTGGCCTGATGTATTGTATGCTAATGATGTGCATCCTCCTCTGCATATGTTGGCATATACACATTTTGAACAATATCCGCCAAGACTTTCCGAATTAAAGTTCCTATTATAATTAAAGCTTTTTTTATCTGTCCAGATATCCTTTAAAGAACGTTCTCGTATATTCCCCTCAATAAAACGTTCGTTTTGAAGCGACAAGCATCCTTTTACGTCACCATTTGATTCTATTGCAACCGCTTTACATCCGGCCATGCATCCTAAATATACTCTTTCACCATTTGTACTTGAGTTGTTTCTCATAATCAATTCATCCTGAGAGCAATAACCGATAGAGTCAGCAATTGTAAGTTGTATTTGGTTTCGTTGTTTGGCCTCAAGAATAAACTTTTTGACATCAAGAAGTTGATTCGGCTCAATTACAAACTCCATATGCTCACTTAGCTTGCCCATTGGTATACCGAGTTGCAGCTGCCAGAACGACACCCCTTTTGTTGATATTGTTTTTTCGATTTCTGGCAGAAGCGGAAGATTTCCTTTCATAATTGTTGTAATTATGTTGACTTGCACGCCTTCTTTTTTCAATGATGCTATGGCTTTTAGTACATTTTTAAATGCCATTTGACTTCCCCTTAACTCGTTATGGTATGTTTCTGGCCCATCCAAGCTTAAAGCCACTAAAGCTATTCCACATTTTTTAATTTTATGCGCCATTTCATCATCAATAATCATCCCATTCGATATCATTGAAACATAAAAATTGCGGTCGCTTGCATATTTTGCCACCTCTTCCCAATTTTCATATAGTAGAGGCTCACCTCCGACAAGACCTATTCGTTTTCCTCCCAAGCCTTTTAAATCATCAATTGCGGAATAAAATTCTGTAAGACTTAGTGGTTCACCTTTCCTGCTCTTTTTATATGCATTCAAACTCGAGCCGCAGTGTTTGCAATTTAGATTGCATTTAAAGCACAATTCAATTAATGCACTTTCTGGAACATATTTAAATTTATCTACAATTGGTTCGTACATTTTTCCCTCCTGTATGAACGACTTTCATTATATAAAAACAGAGGCATCTTACAACAGCAAGATGCCTCCTTTCTTGTATATTACTAGTCACCTATACAACTAATTCTCGTCCGCCTTGTTCGCCTCATTCGCTTCTTGATCACCAGCACCATAAACCATTATGTCTATTTTTTCGTATTTGGGGCCCTTAAAAGAACCTTTTTTCAAATCGGTTTCAACTTCGCGGTAAATTTCATCAAGACTCTTTTTATTGTTTTCCATAGCAAGCCCTCCTTCTGATCTCTCCTGCATCGTAACAGACTCTTTTTGTGTGTAAATAAAGTCAACATATTCTCTCGCTGACCATTCACCCTCTATATCATATCATGCTATCAACAATCTGTCCATTGGCATTTAATACACTTGTCATTTGACGGCCTTGTGCATATTGTACAAGGTTTTGCGGGAGCCGTGATTGATATTTGCATTGAGCAGCAGTTGCATACAAGGTCTCTATGTTCGCGCATCGAATTTTTCAAATTTCCAATTGTTATCGACTCAGGGACTGTTAATTTTAGTTATATGTTGTATTATGTAACCTTTGCAAATCAAATTATCTGTACCTTTTCATTAGTATTGAAATCTCCCTTAGTAAAATTTGCAAGATTGTTGTCAGTCTATCTATAGCAGTCCGATCAAATAAAGTTACAACTTGACAAAAGGTGTAAGATTGAGTCAAAGAGGCGATTCAAATGTTGCACAATGAAGCAAGAAAACTTCTGATTCAGGCATTGGAAAAAACACACAATGCAAGAGAAGTCGCTGAAAACTTCTCTGTCAATCGAGGCACGGTACAACTCTCCTTTCAGGGCAGTTTCGCTTCTTCGCAAAAATAACAGGCGCGTTGTTGACACGGGTAACGGTTGTGCCGACCCAACCAATCAAAACATTGAATCTTTTACGAAGCGAACGGACGGTCTACGCTGTTAGTAATTCCTGAATGGAAACCAAGCAAGCAGTTTTGCCACTTTCAGCCCCAGTTAGTACTTCAATATTACTATGTTTTGGAAATCGGCACAACCATATAACCGTCTTTGATGAAACTATTTTTGTTTCATCGATGACATTGTACCAGCAAGCAGGGCAAGTTGGTACCAACTTGCGATTTTTGAATCGGATTTTTCAAATCTAAATTCAAAATGCTTGTTGGGCTGTGCCCAAACCCCTTTCGATCTGCATCGTGCCGATGCAGGCTGCGCGTTTGTTCCAAACACTTCTATAACAAAAAGGACAGCCTAGGACTCTCCCACAAGGAAGAATCCTAGGCTGTCATCGTTTATCGGGACTGTGCTTTTTCGGTAGGGTTCTTTTCTTCGGCAAAGAACAAATCTACGTTACGCTGCGCACGAAGAAGTTCCTGCATCTCGTCTTTCGCTTTACGGTAATCCGGGTAGGCTGCTTTCTTCTCTGTCAGCAGCTTGGAATATTCTGCGTCCAGTTCTTTCACTTTGGGGAGCTTTTTCAGGTCGGCTTCATTGAAAGCCGCTTTTGCGGCCTTGTGCAGTGTGATCTCCGCACGATGGCTTTCCAGAAACCGCTTGCTGTATCCGGCCTTGCGGTAGGCATCATAAACAGGCCGGGTCTTGGCATAGTTGACAATGTGCGCTTTCAGCACCGCAATTTCTGCCATGCGTGTTTCTGCCGTCTTGATGGAACCGCCCAGCTCGTGATAGCGGGCAGTAGCAGCGTTCACGCGCTCCTGCATTTCCGCTACGCTGCCGATTTTCTTCTCCTGCAAGAAAATCAGCGTCTTGGACATTTCTTTCAGATTGTACTTTTTCGCCCACTGCGCATAGCCGCAGCTCTTACCCTCGGCCAGCTTTGCCTGCACATCCACCAGAAGATTGAACGGTTTTTCTTTCACCGTCTGCCTCTGGCGCGGACGATGTTCGGCTTCTCCAGCAATCACAGCTTTCATTTCTTCTTCGCTGTATCCTGCACCCAGCGTTTTGAAGCGGATGAAGCGTTTCTGCCGCTTTCCCTTGACGGAAGTATATTTTCCGCGTTTGACTTCATAGCCCTGCTGCTCCAGCTTTTGCAGAAAATCTTCGTAGCCTTTAGGCTTGCCGGCCAGAATGGTGTCGATCACGCTGCATAGACGGTCACGATTGCTTTCTTTGGGCGGGTAGAGTGTCCGCTTTTGCCGTTCCCGGTAGGGCTTTGTTTCAATGACAGAAAGCTGATGCTCCAAGCAGATCAAGTCGCTCAATCGCTGCACGGCCAGCCCGGACAATAAAAAATCCCGGAATTTCCGGGTGCTGTCCAGTGCAGTGGAGTTGTAGATAATGTGGTTATGAATATGCTCCCGGTCTGTATGGGTGGCAACGATAAAAGCATATTTGCCTTTGGTAAACCGCATCGCAAGTTCGTAGCCCACCTTGTTGGCTTCCTCGGCGGTGATCTCACCGGGCTTGAAAGATTGCCGAATCTGATAGGCGATCACATCACTTTTCTGCCTACGACCCGTGGCAAGTTCATACTGCCGCTTGGACAGCATAAATTCTTCATCTACTGTTAGAGGGCTGCACTCGTAGCTGCTGACCAATTCGCCCCGCTTGGTTTTATCTGGATTCTGCGCATAGTCCGTGCGGCTTTTCAAGCAGGCCACAACGGTTTTCCCCTTATTTTTGTGCAGCGCAATCAAACGTGTTGCGGCCATGTCCACCACCTCCCACAGTTTTATCTTTATAATATGTAGCCCCACAGCCGAAGCCGCAGGGCAAAAAATCAGAGGTCAGCCAGCCGGGAAAGAATCTGCTTGCCAATATCAATCAGTTCATCCAACCGAGTGCGCAAATCCTCCAAATCGGCGGCATAGACCTGACCGTTTTCATTGGCGGCTTTGGCATACTGGTTGAGATTGTTGCTGCACATTTGCAGGAGATAGGCCATGCGGCGCAGCTCCTGCAAATCGAGATGCAAACAGTAGCCATCCAGTGCCATCTTGCGCAGATAAGAACCGATGCTTAAAATGCCGCTGGATTCCATCTTCTTCCGAATCCGTTCCAGCTCCTGCTTGCTGACCCGGAAATGAAGCTGCTGGTCGCGGCGGTCATTCATCGGGCATCACCATCCTTGTCGAGATAGCTCTTGAACGGCTTGACGATTTCTGTTTTGTCTGCCTTTTCTTCCAGAGCTGCCAGCACCGAGGGGCGGCGAGGTTCATCCTCCCTTTCTTCCTCATCCTGCTCCGGCTCATGGTGCTTTTCGTCCACATCTAACTGGGCATTCAGTTCGGCAAGACGAGCCGACTTTTCAGCCAGTTCTTCTTCCTGCGGGAACGGCTTTTCCACTTCGATCTGCGCCGCCGCTTGCTGCTGTTTCAGCGTGGCCAGTTCATATTCAGCAGAAGTGATGCGTTCCGGGAAATCGTTCAGAGAATGATCCAGACGGATGATACAGCCAAGAGGGTCTTTGCCCAGTGCTACCGGGTATTTCCGCTGACCTTTCAAAAGAGCCTGATATTCGCTGTGGTAGGTGTCGAACCGCAACGACAGTTCAAAGCCGCGATAACTGCCGATCACTTTTTCCTCACTGTTAGGCAGCTCGGAGCAAGCGAGAAGAAGCCGCTCGCCAGCAGTCTTTTTTTCATCGTAGGCCACGCCCCTGATGGTCATGCCGCAGAATCCCTCTTGCACCTGTGGGTGTGCGGCGGCAAGTTCGGCATCCGATTTCACGCCAGCAATATAGGCGGTGGTTTCCTGAATGTCAGCCGGGAACTTTGTGAGCAGCTTATCTTCCAGACGGAACTTCTGGCTCTGATGGTCGGCTTTCAGCACCTTGAGTTTTGCGACCTGAACATCCAAATCCATCTTTTCCTTGATGAGCGGATTTCCTGCGCACAATGCCTTGATTTCTGCATAGGAAAGAGCCTGTTCGTCCACATCATCGCAGGAACGCACCGGGGATTTGGAGGTCATGATTTGGCTGATAAATCGCTGTTTATTCTCAAGGGTCTGGAACAAGTACGAATCAAACGTACCCTCCGTGACATAGTTATAAATCCGGACTTGCTTATTTTGGTTGCCCTGCCGGATAATGCGTCCGTTGCGCTGGGTCATGTCGCTGGGCTTCCAGCCGACATCCAAGTGATGCACCGCCGCAAGCCGCTGTTGGACGTTCGTTCCGGCTCCCATTTTTGCGGTGCTGCCGAGCAGAATCCGCACATCGCCGGAGCGCACTTTGGAGAACAATGCGGCCTTTTTTGCTTCGGTGTCGGCATTGTGGATGAACTCAACTTCACTTTCCGGCACCCCGGCGGCGACCAATTTCTTGCGAATATCATCGTAGACATTAAAGTTGCCATCGTTCTTTGGTGTCGAGAGGTCGCAGAACAGAAGCTGCGTCAGCTTTTGCTCCTTGCCATCCGCCCAGATTTGCAGCACGTTCCGAACACAGGTGTTCAGCTTGCTGTTGGGGTCGTCCGGCAGGATGGGGTTCATCAGGCGAACATCCAGACCGATCTTTCGGCCATCGTTGGTGACGCACAGCATATTGTCCTCGGACGCATCCACCGTGCCGGAGTGGATTTTCGCAGCGCGTCTGCTCAGCTCCTGCACCATTTCTTTCTGAATCTCGGACGGTTTCGCTACCACGGTTTCAAACTTTGCATCCGGCACAGGCAGATGAAGCTGATTGCTGGTTTTAATGTCAGCAACCTCTTTGAACATCGACATCAGTTCCGGGAGGTTGAAAAACTTCGCAAATCGAGTGCGCGCACGATAGCCCGTACCCTCCGGGGCAAGTTCAATGGCGGTGGTGGTTTCACCAAAAGTAGATGCCCAGCAGTCGAAGTGTGTCAGCCCTTTTTGCTGGAGTGTGCCATATTGCAGATAGCGCATGACCGTGTACAGCTCCGACATGGAGTTGCTCACGGGCGTTCCCGTAGCAAACACCACGCCGCGCCCACCTGTGATCTCATCCAAGTAGCGGCACTTTCCGAACATATCGCTCGATTTTTGCGCTTCACTTGTAGACAAACCAGCGACATTGCGCATTTTTGTCGTGAGGAAAAATGTGCAGCACCCCTGCGGCTGCGAAGCAGTCCGCAGAGTAGTCTGCTTTGTTGTGATAGGTAACTTTTTGAAGTAATCTCCAAGTTTTCCCCCACCTCACGCCGGGCGTGCACCTTTCAGCGCACCCGGCGTACCATCAAATCGATTTACTTTCTTCCTTCAGATTTCAACACTGCTGTGTTCTCACGGACACAGAGTGGTTGTAAATTTCACAGTTTAAGTTTTTCGCGGTATTTCATGATTTTGCCTACCGTCTTTGCATCAAGCTCAGGCGGTATTGGACTGTTGTGAACCATGCGGTGGCATGGTTCACACAGCCAAACCAGATTCGGTACTTTATTGATTCTATCAAGTGGAAGCTTGTTTTTAACGTGGTGACAATGCTTTTGAAGCATGGGTGAGAAGGCATTTCCACAGCATTTACATTTTCCTTTGTCCCTGCTGTAAGCATACTCCCGGTTCATATAATACTCAAAATTCATCCTTCCCTTTGCGTATGCTGACATTGCAATATCGTTCGGGGAATTAACGGATGGACGGTCACATGGCAGTGACTTGTGCTTAGCACGATAGTTCACATACCGTCTGCGCCCTTCCACTGTATACGGTGTCATTTTCTGGTCAAATGGCTTGGATTCATAGTGACTATGCGTGATGAACGCATAAGTTATACCAAACCAATTTCCTTCGACCCATACAGCAAATGTCTTGCTGTCGTAGCCTTTGTGTCGGTCAGGAAGATTGCAGAGCACCTTCAGCGGCACCTGCATGGAGTTGTACCGTTTGGGGTACAGCTTTTTCCATACAGCCAGTGCAGCGTTATTTACTCTGCGGTCTATCGCATGGTAGGCATGAGCACAGATAGATGTCTGCAAGTACTGTGCCATACCCATAATGACAGAGTTAACGTACTGAATTTGCGCAGCCTGCACATTGACTTTTTGACAAAGTTCTATGCGGTGCACTTCTTCGAGCAGTTTCTTAATCTTCTTTCCTAGCCGCTCCATATCCGGCAGCGGCTTTCCAACCAAATGGTTTGTCCATGTTGCCGGGTCAGGAGTTTTCCGTTTTCGTTCGGCCTTTACCACAAAGCCAAGAAAGTGTATACCGTTTGTCCGCAGGTCTGTTACATAGGTCTTTTCCTGCGACAGTTCAAGTTTCATTCTGTTCCGAAAATATTTTGTCAAGACACGTTTCAAACGGAGTGCTTCCTTCTCCGTTGATGTCAGAATCACCCAATCATCGGCGTAGCGATAATTGTACTTTGGTGTTACGCCAGCCCATTTTAGTCGTCTCGTATCGTTGCCTTTGTGCTTGCACTGTCTGTGCGGTTCCATATACATACGACCAACATACCAATCAAAATCATTCAGATAGACATTGGATAAAAGCGGTGAAAGGATTCCACCCTGCGGTGTACCAAGCTCTGTTGCATGAAATAGGTCATTTTCCATATATCCAGCTTTTAGCATCTGACTGATGATTTTCAGCACACGCTTGTCATGGATACCGATTCTCCAGAGCTTTTGGAGCAGCAGGCGGTGATTGATATTGTCGAAGCATCCCTTGATGTCGCCCTCAATTGCCCACACGGGTTGGTCAGGCGATTTGCATCCAGCATTTATGACATTGATGATACCCCGGATTGCATGTTTCTGTGCCCGATAGGGGCGAAAGCCGTAGCTTTGCGGATAAAATCTCGCTTCACAGATCGGCTCGATAATGATACGCACGCACTCCTGTATGATCCTGTCCAATACAGTGGGGATACCCAGCGGTCTTTTCTTTCCGTTACTCTTTTCAATATATTCACGGCGGGCTGGCTTGGGTCGGTAGTTGCGAAAACACGATTGAATCAATAAAATAAGCTCATCTTTTGGCATTTGAAGGTATTTGTCCATTTTTATCTTATCCACGCCAGCAGTTTTGCTACCTTTGTTGGACTTGATATTGTGGACGGCGGTTACAATGGTCACTTCATTTACCATCGCTTCCACCAGACCGGTGAACGATACTCCTTGACCGGACTTCTCATAGAGAAAATCCTGAATCTTTTTAAGTTCCGTTTCCGTTGAAAATCTGACGTTCAAATGCACAAGGTTTTCACCTCGCAGTTCGTCACCCATCTTTCAGGGAGTTATAGGATTTTCATTTTGTGAAATTTACAAATCGATTTGACTCGTATCCTTCGCCATGGAATATTTCAATTCCGTTTGACTGGCATTACCCAGCCCAGACTACTATGATACGGCTGACTTCCTGTTGCTTTCACTGCGCTGTAACGCTCCAACAACAGGCTCTCAAACGTTCCTTAATCTCTATCCTTGTTCTGAAACCCTTAGGCCGCTACCTTACACCGGGAAAATCTAACCATGCTTTGAACCACAGTTGCTGCATGATTCCTGATGGGGATTTCATCCCACAGGGCGTGTGCAGAAAAACCAGCCACACACACTTTTTCCAAGGGTCACCCTTTCGGATGTCGTTCGCTCTTACGATGCTGCATAGCTTTCCCTAACGGATAGCCATAGGTTTCGGAAGCCCGCACCATTATTATCCATGCCTCTTTGCAGAGGTTTAGGTTTTCAGGTTACGCCTTCACCACGCTCTGTACAATGCACACTTACAGGTGGCAACGCACAGTGGAGTATTAGCTCTCGTACTGTCTTGAATTTTGACCTATTCTCTGGAATTCTGTTCCTCGACATTGGTTCTGTACGGCAGAGGAATTTCACCTCTGATTTCGAGATTAAAGTTCTCTGTGATATTTTCTTATTGCTAAGTGCAATCACATGGTGCTTTTCGTCCTTGCTGTCAACAAGGGCTTATGCACAACGTTTCGCACGGTTCTTGTAAAAATGGCTCTCATCCACAAAAAGCCTATCCACGCCCAACTGCTCAAAGGTGATAACATCATCCTTTCTCGCATCGGAGCGTAGCTTTTCCAGCTTGATTTCCAGCGTTTTGCGTGTCTTTTCCATCTGCTTGATGCTGAAATTTTCGCCAGCAGTGGCTTTCAGTTCGTTGATGGCGGCAAGCGTTTCATCAATCTGCTCCTGAATAATGCGTTCTTGCCGCTCATAGGACAACGGGATGCGCTCAAACTGTGAATGACCGATGATGACCGCATCGTAGTCCCCAGTCGCAATTCTAGCACAGAATTTTTTGCGGTTGGCGGTTTCAAAGTCCTTTTTTCGAGCCACCAGCAGCTTGGCATTGGGGTATAGGTGCAAAAACTCTGCCGCCCATTGCTCCGTCAGATGATTTGGCACCACAAAAAGACTTTTCTGACACAGCCCCAGCCGTTTGGCTTCCATTGCGGATGCTGCCATCTCAAACGTCTTTCCGGCTCCCACTTCGTGTGCGAGCAGCGTATTACCACCATAAAGCACATGAGCGATGGCGTTACGCTGGTGTTCCCGGAGCGAAATTTCCGGGTTCATACCGACAAAGTGGATGTGGGAACCATCGTATTCGCGCGGTCTGTTGCTGTTGAACAGTTCGTTGTACTGCTTCACCAGTGCAATGCGCCGCTGGGGGTCTTGCCAGATCCAGTTGGCGAAAGCATCTTTGATTACCTGCTGTTTCTGCTGCGCCAGCATGGTGTCCGTTTTGTTCAGGACGCGCTTCGGTCTGCCTTCTTCATCTTCAATGGCATCATAGATGCGCACATCTTTCAAGTTGAGCGTATCTTCCAGAATCTTGTAGGCATTGGCGCGGGATGTGCCATAGGTTTCGGTGGAGGTAATGTCGCCTCTGCCCATAGCCGACTTGCCCTCAATGCGCCATTCTGCGGTATAGGGAGAATATCTCACTTTAACTGCATGACGCAGATAGTAGGGAATCTGGAAAGTTTCTGCCATAAACTTTTGGATGATCTCCGGCGCAAGCCATGTTGCACCCAGACGTACATCAATCTCAGATGCTTCAAGGTCTTTCGGCTGCGCCTTTTCCAATGCGGTGACGTTGACTGCAAACTCCGGGTTGGTTTCGGCGGCAAGCTGTGCCATGCGCAGTTTTGCCCGGACATTGCCGGACAAGTATTCATCCGCCATTTGCCAGCCCGCTTCTGGGTCAGTAGGGTCTGTGCCGGGGTCTTTGAAAATTACGCCGGATAGTTCGCTGGTGATTCGCTCATAGTCGCCGGGAGTGCCGAGCAGCTCTGCCATATAGGGCAAATCCACCCGGCCACGCTCTCCGATGGAAATTGCAAGTGCTTCCGTGGGAGTGTCCACGCTGGTGACAGTACGTTCCGGGCGAATGGTGCGTTTGGTGAACATCGCCGCCTTGCTTTTGAGCTGCCCCTGATCGTCCAGATTTTCCAGAGAACACAGCAGATAGTAAGAAGAATCCTGCTCAAATAATCTGCCGTTTTTGCGGTCATTCAGCAAACCGTATTTTGCAGAAAAGGCATCGTAGGCGGCATTCAGCTTTTCCTGCGTAGCCTGAATGTCGGCATCCGGGTAGTCGTTTAGCTGCTGGTCAATCAACTCATTGACGATTTGCCGCAGCTCCACCATCCCGGTCACACGGCCTTTGGCGGTGTCGGAAAGCTCCACCTGTGTCATAACAGAATTTTCGCGGTAATACACTTCACCGTCAACCACGGTGTAGGAGAAGTTCTTCACATCCGGGTCAGCAGGGAGAATGTGTCGCTCATTTTCTGCATCCGCAATATCTGGTGTTTCGACCTCAACTTCCGTGTACAGTCCCTCAATATGCTGGATAGCTTCGGCAAGCTGGTCTGCCAGCACTGCACCCTCAATGGGGCGTACGGTGCATTCCTCACGGCCATACTGGGTGCTTTCGGTGGTCAGTTCGCCCAGCACCATCTCCGGGTGGTCTACAAAATAGCTGTTGATGGTAAAGCCATCTTCCGTTTTGTCGAGCTGTATCCAGTCCGGCTCATGGTCGATGGGGCGGTCACGTTTTTGCAGGAAGATAATGTCGCTGACGACCTCTGTTCCTGCATTTGCCTTGAACGCAGTATTCGGTAGCCGGATAGCACCCAGCAGATCAGCACGTTCGGCAATGTGCTTTCGGGCAGAAGAATCCTTGCTGTCCAGCGTGTAGCGGCTGGTGACGAAGGCCACGATGCCGCCCGGACGCACTTGGTCGATGGCCTTGGCGAAGAAATAGTTGTGGATACTGAAACCGAATTTGTTGTACGCCTTGTCGTTTACCCGGTACTGGCCAAAAGGAACATTACCCACGGCAAGGTCATAGAAATCGCGGCGGTCGGTGGTTTCAAATCCGGCAACTTTAATGCTGGCTTCCGGGTAGAGCTTTTGCGCAATGCGGCCTGTGATGCTGTCCAGTTCTACACCGTACAGGCGGCTGTCCTGCATGGTGTCCGGCAGCATTCCAAAGAAGTTGCCCACGCCCATGCTCGGCTCCAAAATATTGCCGCTGCGGAATCCCATACGCTCCACGGTATCATAAATAGAGTGAATCACCACTGGAGAAGTATAGTGTGCGTTCAGGGTGCTGGCACGGGCGGCAACATATTCTTCCTCGGAGAGCAGCCCTTTCAGTTCGGTATACTCCTTTGCCCAGCTATCTTTTTTATCATCAAAAGCGTCTGGCAGACCGCCCCAGCCGACATACTGCGAAAGAATCTGCTGTTCCTCGGCGGTGGCTCCACGGTTTTCCTGCTCTAACTGGAACAAAGTGCGGATAGCTGCAATGTTCCGGGCGTATTTCTGTTTTGCACCGCCCTCGCCCAGATGATCGTCCGTAATGCGGAAATTTCCAGCAGCTTCCGGCACAGGTTCGGTATTCAGGGCTTCGTCTGCGGCGGCTGCATCCAGGAATGTCTGCCATTCGCCGTTGACCTCTACAGAAATAGGCAGCTTGTCCAGTGATTCATCAGACGTAGGCTCATTCCGTCGCAGACTGTCCTCGAACTGCTGTTTGTTCAACACCTCGTTGCTCCACGAATAGCCCTGCGCACTGGTGTCGATGCGAACATCCGTTTCGCCCACATAGCCGATTGTTCCTTCGATGGTTCGGGTAGGAAGGTCAACGATAGCATTGTCACCGACCTTGTAATCGGGCAGGGGGTGTCCCATCATATCCTGCTCCTCGTACAACTCCCGGACAAGAGCCAGCGGCTCTTCCCGGAAAATTGGCATCCGCAGGTCGGCCAGTGCCATATCCTGCAAGGAAACCTTGCCCTTATCAAAGTCCACTCCGTCAATCCGAAATTTCCGGCCATCCATATTGATGATGGAGCCGATGGGCAGATAGTCCTCTTTGTGCAGATGTTTAGTCTGGTGATGAGTCCCATCTTCGTTCAATCCGGCAAGGTAAACATTATTGCCCGCAGACCACAATTCTTTTGACTTTCTTACCCATAAGCTAGGTGGAAAGCCTGTGACCTGAACTTCGCCCAGTGCTGTTTCTCTCGTAAACAAAGCACTGTTGAGAACTTTTGCGACCTTGGCAGCATCTTCTCCATAGAACATAAAATTGCCGCCAGCTTCAAATCCAACCAGAGTATCCGGGTGCTGCGCCTTTAATGCAGTGTATTCGGCTGCACTGGCGGCGTTCAGTTCAAGGGGAAAGTCGATGGCTCTTCTTTCTTTGTCCGTCAGGTAGCGGTCGGACTGGATCATCAGATCGATATACTTTTCCACCTGCGCCCATTTCAGGGTGATTTTCTGGTGGTCGGGGTAATGGTCGAATTCCAGACCCTTCCAGTCGTGATTCACAAAACCACGGCTTCCGTCCAGAAAATCGTGGGAGTGCCCGCCGACGCCGTACTCCTTTGCCAGTGCCTTGGCACGGAGATTGCGGTCCGGCTGGGTTTGGTACAGTGCCATAATGCGCTGCTTGCCGCCCATAAATCCCGAACCGTGCCGCCGCAGTTCGTTCTCGATTTCAGCCTGCGACAAAACAAAAGCGGAGGGCGTTTTTTCGCTCTCCGCTTGGTCAATCTTTTCGATTTGCTGGGCTTCCGTAGGGATGGCAGCATCCAGAAAACTTAGCTGTAGATCAGCTCCGTCAGCACCAGTTCCTCGGCCTGTGCTTTCAGGCCGTTCATGTGCTGCACCCATGCCATCTGATTCTGCTCCTTGTCCGGGGCCGGGCTCTGTTTCAGAAGCTGCGCCATGGTCTGCTGCATCTGGCTCTCTGCCGTCTGCTCCACCTCCATCAGGTGCGGGTACAGGCTCCCGTTCAGGAGCATCGTGTTGTACAGCACCGGGCGATGCTCCATCAGGTACATCCGGCGCATCCGTCCGTACCGGCCCAGCGGCTTCTGCGGCTGGCTCAAGGTCAGGTTCGGGAGTTGGTAATCCCCGACGGTCGAGTAGGTCACGTTCCTGTTCCTCATATTCATGCTGGCTCCTTTCTACATTGCGGCGGCGGATAGTGGTTTTGACAGTGCGCTCGATATTCCGCAGCACATCCCGGCTGCAATCGCTGACCGCCGTACCCAGCGCATAGACGGCATCCGGGGTCGAAAAATCGTAAATCGCCTGAAAATCGTCCCGGTCGAAATAGTCCTCCGGTTCAAAACCGCACCGTTCCAAAATGGTGTACATGATGCTGATTGCAGCGGCACTCTTGAACTGGAGTTCCTGTCCTGCTTCATCATAATCCATCAGGAATGTCCCGTCAACGATGGCGAGAATGTCGGAGCTGTTGTTGTCCCAGTAGGATTCTGCCAGCTTTCCGGCAATGTCCGCAATCTGCTGACTGAGCCGTTCATGGTGAATGCCGTATTCTCGTGCCAGCATTTCCGATACCGGCTTGAAAAGGTCATCGTTGAGCTGCCACACCTCCGGGTCACGGGAATTGCGCCGAACCCCGGTATCGCTTACATCAAAGACATAATGCAGCCGAGGGACACTGCTGGACTGGTCGAGCAGGGCGATACCCTTAGACCCTCTGCGCACATAGCGGTTCATCCGATTGTTCCAGATGTCAAAACTCGCGCAGGCAGTCGCATCGGGACGCTGGGCGTAGATCATCAACTGGTCGGCAAAGTTATACTTGTACAGCCGGGATGCAGTGGTCAAATAGTTCGTCCAGCTTTCCCAGTACCGGGTTAAGCCATTCGCCGTGCGCTGGGCAAGGGCGAGATATTCTTCAGTTTTGCTTGGCATAGCGTTCCTCCTTTTTCGGATTTTAGGGTAAAAAAATAGCGGACAGCTATCGGCGCTGTCCGCAGGGGGATACTGTAAGCGATTTGTAGTTTGGCAAACTGGAATTTCTTGCCGTTTTACTTCCAATGCTTTAGTGTAGGAACTAGAGATTCCATATATGCTCTGACTTGCTCAGCAGACCAATTCTCATTTGCCATATGTTCTACACAAAAATCAATAAGCTGTTCTTTGCTTCCGTATGTGAATTGACCATCACTGTAACACCATTTACAGTAATCTTCATTGAGTTCGCCATCGGGTTCTTTGCTAAGTGTTTCATCGTCAAGAGGCATTCCGCAGCATTGGCAAATAAGCTGTCTCGGAGTTCCTAACAATGTATTGATAGACACATCGAACAATTTTGAAAGCTGTTTTAAGGTTTCTGTATTTGGAATCGTTTCACCAGTTTCCCAACGAGAAACTGCCTGACGAGTAACAAATACCTTTTCAGCCAGTTCTTCCTGAGAGAGATTATTTTTATTTCTCAGACTTAGTATCACATCTTTTGTTTCCATTTATATCACCACCTTGACATAATTATAATGATTTGCACCGGCAAACACAAGCAACCGGCTGTTGCCTTAAATCTGCGAAAATTTTATTTCAGCTTTCAAACTATAGTGCAATCTTTTTCATCGGTGGCTTCATCAAGCCCCTCGTTTTGGATTTCAAAGCCTTATGGAATGATCCACTTTCTTCATACATATGGACACCATCATAACTTCCGAATGCAAACCACCCATCTGCGCGAAAGAGCCTATGTATGCCGCCCGCAGGCGGCGAAAGTCAGTCCGGGGGAAATTCCAGTTCGGCAAACTCCGCATCAGTCAGCAGTTTCAGCTTTTCGATAACACTCTCCGACAACTCCCGCAGGGCAGTCTCATCAGGCATCAGGTAGCACTGCATAAGCCGCAACTCGTGAATAAGCCCCAGCCGGGTGCCGGTGTTGTAAAGCATCATCAGCATGAGTTCTTCATGGTTAAAGTTCATGTTCAGCCCTCACTTTCCGGCATACCGTGGGATTGCACTCCGGGGCATCGCACTTTTCCTTGAGATTCATCAGCACCGAAGGGCGTTCCGGCTGCTTGTCCAGAAACCCCTGTAAATCTTTGAAGCCGATGCTGTCCACATAATGCACAGACACCTCGCCATTGCGTTTAAGCGCGATCACATCGCTGACCGACAGGCTGTGCCCCTCAAAATCCTGCGGACGGGAGAGGTTGAACATCTGAAATAGTTCTTCCAAAATCTCGTTGTTCGGCACATCCTGCCACATGGCGGGCAGATCAGCATAGTAGGTGACCTCATAATGCTCCGGGTCTGGCGTTTTGCCCCGACGATGCAGTTCCCGCATGGAAGCAAATCTTTCATCGAGGATTTTTTCGTCATGCCGCAGCTGCATCACCATATAAACATCGCACCCTGCGTTCAGAAACTTCTGCGGGATGTCCGTCATGGGTTCACCGTCAAAATTCTGATCCCATTTTTGCTGCATCGTCCACCTCACAGTTCCGGTGCAGAACGTGCAGAGGATTTTGGCGCAGACGTATCACTTGCCAGTTCTGCCAGCTTTTCCAGTGTGGAAGGGCGATGGTCTGCACTCAGTTCCTCGGCTTCCGCAACTTTGTCCATGACGGCATCGTAGTCCTGCAACAGCCGTCGCCCCTTTTCCATGTGGTGCGCTTCCAGAATCTGCTCACGGGCTTCCTGAATGGTCAGTTCCGGGGCATCCAACTGCCCGCCGTCCATCACGGAATAATCGCTGTGGTAGAGGGTGTAGTCCCATCCATCCTCACAGGACTGGATGGCAAGGTAGCCTTTGCCGCCCAGTTCCCACGCCGCCTGCTCGTCCTGTGTCTGAATCTCCGGGTAGAAGTCTGCATGGTTTCGTTCCATGACTTCGGCAAACTGGCAGATGTGGAACACATTGCCCAGACCGCCCATGTCAAAGTGATAATCATCCAGATGTTCCACCCGTGCCGTAAAACTGCGCCCATCCGGGTAATCCACCTGAATCACGCCGCCATCTGGAATGCGATAGAGGTCATCATAGTGGCTGTTGATGAGACGAATATCCTTCGGCAGCGTTTCCGGCTCCCAGATGCGCCGTCTGCCGATGCCCGCCTGCGGGATGTTTTCGAGGATCTTTACGCTTTCCTGTTGGATGGCCTTGCGGTCATCGTCCGAAAGTTCAAACAGATACCAGTTCCGGGCGGCAGGGATGATGTTTTGTCCATCTGGCGGCAGATTCTTTTCCGAGATCTGCCCACTTTCCAGCGGCTCGCCAGTTACCTTGTTATAGGTGGCAAAGCCGACCCCTGCACCGTTTTCCCGGAGATGCAGATAGCGTTCATCGTTGATAAGGTAGACCGCTTCTTTTATCTGCTCCATCAGCAGCCCCCTTCAAATTCCAGAGAAAACTTGCTGCGGCCATCGGCTTCACAGGACAGCAGCACGGTAGCATTGTAGGTCTTGCCCTTGGCGCTCTTGCAGTCCTTCAGGCGGACCCGGCCATCCCGCAGCAGCTTGTCCGCCACATAGGAATCCAGCCGCTTGCCGAGACGTTTGAAGAACGCATTGTCCTTCCACAGCACGAAACGGCACTCCCGGTTCTCGCAGAACCAGCCCTTTTCACGCTCCACGACAGGCTTGCCACAGTTCGGGCAGATACCAATAATCTTGTTTTTCATAAGTGCATTCGCTCCCTTCGCAGCCTCGGTGGTTTTTACCAGCGAGGAGATCATTTCCTTGATTTCATTCATAAATGTTTCCGGCTCCATTTCGCTGCGCTCGATTTGTAGCAGCTTTGCTTCCCAATCAGCGGTCATTTCCGGGGATTGAATTTCTTCGGGCATCACGGTAATCAATGCCTTGCCCTTGTCGGTGGGCAGCAGCACCTTGGTTTTCTTGCTGCCCTTGCGCTCCAGAAAGCCCTTCTGCACCAGCTTTTCGATGGTGGCGGCTCTAGTTGCCGGGGAGCCGATGCCCTGACGTTCCACACCCTCCGGCATACTGTCTGCACCCGCTGCCTGCATAGCCGACAGGAGGGTGTCTTCCGTGTAGGATTTCGGCGGCGAGGTTTGCCCCTCTTTCAATTCGGCATCGGCAACGCTGCACTGGCTCTGCTCCTGCACATCGGGCAGAGCAGCCACTTCATTCTGCTTGCCCAGCAGTTCGCCCAGCATTTTCCGCTCTACTGTTTTCCATCCCTCGGACAGCACCACCTTGCCTTTTGCGGAAAATTCCTCCCCGGCGCAGAGGGTGGTCAAGGTGGTTTCTGCATAGCGGTGCGGTTCGCCTACGGCGCAGAGCAGCCGTACAGCAATCAGCCGCAAGACATTCCGCTCCCCGGCAGGGAGGGCAGCAAGGTCAGCTTTCGCCATGCTTTTCGTGGGCAGCAGTGCATGGTGGTCGGTGACTTTGCTACCGTTGATGACTTGCTGCACATGGATGGGAATCGGTTCCTCCACGGCAAACGCCTTTCCCACATCCGTCACCAGCCCCGGAAGGGATGCCGCCATATCCTCCGTCAAAAAGCGGCTGTCCGTGCGGGGGTAGGTGATGAGCCGTTTTTCGTAAAGGCTTTGAGCATAATCCAAGGTCTGCTGTGCCGTAAATCCCAACAGACGGTTTGCATCCCGCTGCAATACAGTAAGGTCATAGAGCTGCGGCGGGCTTTCGAATTTCTCCCTGCGTTCCATCTTTTGCACCGTGACACGCCCCTCTTTTCGGCATTTGGAAAGCAACAGCTCCGCATCCGCTTTCTGTGCAAACCGCTTGCTGGATGCGGTGCCGCCGTCTGCAAGGGTCAGGACAACCGTGTAGAACTTTTCCGGCACAAAGGCGGCGATGGCGGCTTCCCGCACCACCGTCATGGCAAGCACCGGGGTCATAACACGCCCCACCGCCAGCGGCTGACCGTACAGGCACGAAAAAAGCCGGGACGCATTGATGCCGACCATCCAGTCGGCACGTTCCCGGCATAGTGCTGCATTGTACAGCGCATCGTATTCAGTTGACGGTTTGAGGTGGGCAAAGCCCTCCCGGATGGCGTTTTCCTCCATGCTGGACAGCCACAGCCGGGAAACATGCTTTTTGCATCCGGCCTGCTCATACACCAGCCGGAAGATCAGTTCGCCCTCACGTCCTGCGTCACAACAGTTCACCACAGTATCAACGTCTGCCCGATGCATGAGCTTTTTCAGGATGCTGAACTGCTTTTTGGTGCTGGCAGACACAAGGTACTGCCACTTTTGCGGCAGAATGGGCAAATCTGCGATACTCCACTTGACGTATTTGGCATCGTAGACATTGGGCGGCGCAAGCTCAACCAGATGCCCCACGCACCAGCTTACCAGATAGCCGTTGCCCTCAAGGTAGCCATCCTGACGGCTGGTTGCGCCAAGGACTTTTGCATAGGACATAGCAACGGATGGCTTTTCCGCCACGACTAATTTTGCGATAAAAATCCCTCCAATCTGTTTCTGATTGCAATATGTACGGCGGCAAGATGCCGCCTTAAAATCAGATGGGTTCGGTATCTTCCTCACCGGGTTCCTCCGGCTCGTCCTCGGTGGGAATCTCGAAGTCGCCCTTGTCCTCGGTGTAGTTTGCATCGGGGTCAAGGGCTTCTTTTTCGGCCTGCTTTTTCTGCTTCTGCTTTGCGAAAGCGTAGAAAATGCCGCCTGCCGCCAGTGCGATCAGCACGACTACCCCCAGAAAGCACGATGCGATCTTTGTGACCTTATTTTCCGTGGGCTGTTCTGTGCCGGATGCTGCCGCTTCTTCCGCGGCTTTCTTCGCTTCTTCCTCGGCTTTCAGCCTGTCCTGCTCTGCCTGCGCCGCCGCTTCCTTTTCAGCGGTATAAGCATCGGCAGCATCTTCCTCCATCAGAGCCAGCAGGTCAGCTTCGTCCACAAGGTTCATAAAGTGGACGGTCTGCTGCCCCTTGGCGTTGCGGTCGATGACCAGATAGAAGGTGTTGCCGGACTTCGACACCAGCGTAATGAACTGCTGTCCAGAGCCGTCCGAGTAAGAGGTGTGATAGTCGTCCACCAGCGTCAGGTTGCCCTCCGGGGTCAGGGCACCAGAGGTTTCGTCCGTAATGGTGACAACATCCTCCACCACCTCCGGCAGAACCGGCTGCTCCACCGGGGAGGCTTCGCCCTCAAAGGCAAAGGCGGGTGCCGCCATACCAGCGCACAGTGCCGCCGATACCAGCAATGCGCCCAATTTCTTAATCTCCATCTGCATCGACCTCCTTCTCAAAAGTTGCACCCACAGCAGACAGCGCAGCCGGGGTCGGGGTGGCGGTTGCCGACTGCCGCAGCAGAGCAGCAAGCTGTTCCGGCGTGACCTTTGCAGTCCGCACCATCTCGTTGACCTCGGCGGAATCCTCCTCCTGAATGCGCCGTTCCAGAATCTCGATGCGGTTGTTCAGTTTGATACGGCGCTCCTTCTCTTTTTCCAGCATCGCCCGCAGCTTATCCGATTTTTCGCTCATAAAACTCCTCCAATCATTTTGAAAGCCGTCCGAACCCGGCGAGATGCTTCTCCCAGTAGGACGAGTGAATGTTTGCGTACTTGATGGGGTCTCCGGCACTGACCATCATGCCATTGCCGAGGTAGATTCCAACGTGACTTTTTCCGGGGGTATCATACGTTCCCTCGAAGAAAACAAGGTCACCGGGCTTTGCTTCTGACTCGCTGATGTGCTGGCTCTTGTTCCACAAACCGTTGGCGGTGGTGCGCCCCACATCGTAGCCGTTCTGGTTGTACACCCAGCAGACGTAGCCGCTGCAATCAAAGCCGGTTTCCGGGGTGGAGCCGCCCCAGACGTAGGGTGTGCCCACATACTTTTGGGCTTCCTTGTAGATGGCGGCAAATTCGCTGTCGGTCAGGGCTTCTGCCGGAATCTGATAATCGATGCCCGGTGTGCCGGAGCCATCGGAGCCACCGGGCGGCAGACCGCCGTTGAACAGATAAGGCCGACCGCCCAGCGTGTCCTGAAAGATCTCGTACCGTTTCCATTGGTCGTTGTCCAGTTCCTCCCGGATGACCACTTCCAAGCCACGATTCACCAGCTTGGTGTGGAAGATGCGGTACTCGTAGGGCACCTGCGTAGGAACCGGGATTCCTGCCGGGCTGATGACCCAGACGGTCTTATACCGTATCTGCACCTCCACCCATGTGGTCAGCTTGTACTGCTTTTTGAAGGTCTCCTTCAGCTTGCCCTGCACCTCCGACCGGGTGTAATCGTCATACAGAGTCGTGAGAAAAGAAGTCAACTGCCACGGGTCATGCTCGATGGGGTCAAGGTGGTACTGGTACTCGTTGTAGCCGGGGTGGTCGGTGGGAGTGCGCTTGATCTTTTTATCCAGCTCCTTTTCCAGCTTCTTGTAGTCCTGTTCTGCGCCCCGGATATCCCTGTCCTCGGCAGAGTACATGGTCTGCCCGGATACCTGTGTACCGCCCGAAAAGAGGATGCCGCAGGAGGAAAAACCAGACATGACCATGAGGATGAGCAAAAGAAAAACGCCCACGATCACCAGAACGTGTGCGTTGCCCTTGGCGGCATTCATCAGCCCCTTTACGGCAGTGCTGACGGCGGTTTTACCTTTTTCTACGGCTTGTTCCACGCCGGACCGGGCAGCAGATGCACCGTTGGATGCCGCCTTGCCGCCTGCGGTCTGCGCCGCCGTGCCCGACCGGGCGGCGGCATAGTAGCTCTGCCGGATGTCCTGTTTCTGCCGCCACCGGGAAAGCCAGTTGGAGCCGCCCTCGCCGGTGCCGGATGCACCTGCATCTTGTGCCGCAGTTGACTCCGATGCGGAAGATTTAGCGGTTTTGGAGCCTTTCTTGCCCTGCATTTTGGCTTTCTTTTTCAGCTTCCGGGCATAGCGGCTTTTGGAAATATCACGGACATTTCCTGCCGCCTTTTCGCCCTCGCTCAACGCCTGCACACCGACGTTTTCATCCTCGTACTGTTCAACCTCCCGGTGCACCGCAGACCGGGCGGCATGGGCGGCGTACATCTCTCGCTTCTGCGCCTTGCTCAACCGGCTCAGTTCGTCCGGGGTCAGTTCCGCCTTGCCGAACCGCAGGTGCTGGGCTTTTTCAGCGGCCTTTTCTGCATCGGTTTTCAGCTTTTTCTTTCTGGGCACCGACTGCTCCACCTTGGGTTTCTTCGGGGGAGAACGGGTCTTTTTTGCGGACAATTCCTCTTTGATGATCAGTTTCGGTTCACTCATTTCTGTGCGCCCTCCGAGATCTCGTTGAGCTTGGTCGTGAGGATGCGGTAGAGTTCAAGGTCTTTCGGGAAGTGGTCAACAAAGGGCAGGATCACGTTACCGAAAAACAGCAGCCCTTCACCTTCGCCGGAGTGGGTAACGTAGGAAAGCTGATGCGGGCTGATATTGAGCTGCTTTGCGAGAATCTGTCGGTCTCCGTTGGCCTGATTGAGCATATACACAAAGTCCGAGTTCTCGAAAATGTTCGATACTTCGGGGCTTGCTAGCAGATCTTTGACGTTCTGTGTTAGGGCTGTGGGGATGCCGCCCCACTTGCGGAAACGCTTCCAGATCTCCACGGAATAGGCGGCGGTCTGCTCCTCTTTCAGCAAAAGGTGGAATTCATCGGCGTAGTACCGAGTCGATTTGCCGGCGGAGCGATTGGCAGTTACACGCCCCCACACGGCATCCTGCACGATGAGCATTCCCAGCTTTTTGAGCTGCTTGCCGAGCTGCTTGATGTCAAAACAGACGATGCGGTTGTGGATATCCACGTTGGTGTGGTGGTTGAAGATGTTCAAAGAACCCTTAACGTAAATCTCCAACGCCGCCGCCACATGACGCGCTTCCGGTTCGTCCTGCGTCAGCAGGGCATTGTACAGATCTTCCAGCAGGGGCATATTTTCCGGGGTGGGATTCTCGAAATACTTGCGGTAGACCACATGAACACAGCGGTCAATGACCGTCTTTTCCACAGGTTGCAAGCCCTCTTTTCCGCCTACCACCAGTTCACACAGCGAAAGAATAAAGTCCGCTTTCAGAGCCAGCGGATTGTCTTCCTCGCTGTAATTGCTGTTGATGTCCATGGGGTTGATATACTGCGTGCTGGCAGGGCCGATGTGGATAACCTGCCCATGCAGACGCTCCACCAGCGGAGCGTACTCTGCTTCAGGGTCGCAGATGATAATATCATCGTCCGTCACCAAAAAAGCGTTGGTGATCTCACGCTTTGCCGAGAAACTTTTGCCACTGCCCGGAGTGCCGAGAATCAGCCCGTTGGGGTTTTTCAGCTTCTTCCGGTCCACCATGATAAGGTTATTGGACAGGGCGTTCAAGCCATAATACAGGCTTTCCTTGCCGTTGTCGAACAGCTCTTGTGTGGTAAAGGGCACAAAAATCGCCGTGCTGCTGGTGGTCAGTCCCCGCTGAATCTCGATCTGGCAATCCGCCAGCGGCAGGCTGCTCATCAAGCCCTGTTCCTGCTGGAAATCAAGGCGGCACAGATTGCAGTTGTGCTTCTGGGCGATGGAACTGGCCTGAAAGACATTGTTTTCCAGCTCCTGCTCTGTGCGCCCGGTGTTCAGCACCAGAAAAGTGACAAGGAACATCCGCTCGTTCTGGCTTTGCAACTCTTTGAGCAGGGCTTTCGCATCCCGTCCGTAAGTTGCCAGATCCGACGGAATGATGTCAATATCATACCCGGCACGGATGGCTTTTTTCTGTTCCTCAATCTTACTTCTGTCCAGTTCCGTGATGGTGCGCTTCACCGTCTTGATGGCACGGTTCTGGTCAACGGACTGGATGTGCATGGTAACGATCTGGGACGAATCCATGTCCAGAAAGTCCTTCAAAAGCTGGTCGCTGATGTCGGATGCCGTGATGCTCAGAAAGCTGGCGGCGCAGAAGATACCGCCCATCTGGAAGGTGCGGCTGTTTTTGAACGCAAAGGCGGTGGGTGCAATGGTATCCTTCACCGAAAGGCCGCTTTTCACGAGGTCTTTCCAGTCAAAGTGAAACTTGCTGGCACCATCCATGTTGAACATATCGTGCATGAGCTTCAGCCGCTGGGCACCGTTCAGGGGGCTTGCCTGCACCCCCAGTCGGTGGAAGTTATTCAGCAGGTCGTTCTGGATGTGGTCGAGCCGGGGCTTGACCTGCGCCATGCTTTCGCCCTCCACGCCAAAGGTGATGAACTTGGTCTTGGTCAGACCATTATTGCCCTTGGCAAGCTGCTGGCGCAGCATCTGGCTGTACTCCGCACGAACATCATCGAAACCGTCCTTCTGGAACGGAATGCGGATGCTCTTTTCAAACTCGGTGCTGTCGGTTGCCATGTTCACAAAGGACAGCTCAAATTTGATAGAGCTGTCGAAGAAGTTCAGAAAACTGCACCATTCCTCGAAAATGGCGGTCTTATCCTCCTGCTGGGCAAGCTGATAATTGATGTCCTGATACTGGATGGTGCGGGTGTAGTAGTTTGCCTTCACCCGGCAGGTGCCATCCTCAAACATCCGCTGCATGGGGATGGACTGCTGGGCAGTCCGGGGAACAGCAGGCTTTGCGTTCTGCCTGCGCTTCTGCGCAGATGGCGGCTTGCTGTGCTTACCGGTCTTTTTCCAAAACGGAATCATGGGTCAGGCCTCCCTTCATCAAAATCGCATAGTAATTGTTGGTCTTATAGGGGCGGATCTTCGGGCGGAGAAACCGGGACTGCACATAGTACGACAGCAGCTTTTCCAAGGGCTGACCGTTTTTCTCGTACATTCCAAGGAAGAACGCCGGCAGCATCACCGCCATCATGCCGAGGGTGGCGGCAGTGTTGCCGCCGGAATCCCGGAGAACAAAAAACAGCGGCACTCCAATGAGAGCCGCTGTGCCGAAACAAAGCAGTTGCCGTTTGGTCAGGTTGAACGCCACTTTGGATTTGACCTTGGTCAAATCACGGGGAACAGAGATATACGCAGCCAATAAAGCACCTCCTTTAGTGCGCTCCGAGGACGGATTTCGTCACGGAGCTGGTCTTGAACAGGCTGAAACAAAGCAGAACGGTATAGCCCACAATGCTCCAAATGGAGTTGATGGCATCACCGGAAATCGCCACGCTCTGGATCAGAACGGCATAAATTGCCACGCAGATGAGGATGAGAAAACCCTGAAAGCCCAATGCGAACAGGCATTTCAGGTAGTTCTGTCCCATGTGCGATTGCTCGTGGTTGCCGAAGGTTGCCATGGGGATGGGAGCAAGGCTCACCATGCAGTAGATCTCGATCATGCGCCCGTACACGATGACAAAAATGATGATGCTCAATATCCGCATGGTGATGCCGATGAAGAAACTTTGCAGGAAAAGCCCGAACAGGGGTCCTACATCCATCTGCATCAGGCTGGATTGCAGCATGGACAAGCCAATGTCGTTGATGCGGGTGTTTCCGGCAATGATGCCGCTGGAATCGGACACCACCTTCTGTGTCAGGTCAAAGACTGCCATCACAATATCAAAAGTATTGCTGATGAGCCAGACGGACACTGCCGTTTTGAAGATCCAGCGCATGATGAGGGCAGGCTCAAACTGTGCCATATTGTTGTGCTGGGTGATCATTTCGATCAACTCATAGCAGGCGATGAAGGTCAGGATGATGCCCGCAATGGGCAGCACCACGTTCCGGGAAAGGGCTTCGATCATGGCGAACACTCTCGGCTCAAAGCTGGAGGGCTTGGTGCCCACCTGCTGGGCGATATTGCCGACCTGCGTGTTCACATCGTCGAACAGACCGGAAAGGTTTGACATAATGCCTGCCGTCAGGATGCCTTTGATCCAGTCGGCAATGGCCTTGAGAACGGTTTCCATTCAGTCACCGTCCTTAGCTGAAGTGGTTGATGAGGGTCTTGAGAAGGTTCAGGAGGAAAATAATGTGGGTCAAAAACTGCATAAGACACCGCCTTTCATTGATGGGTGGAGATTCGTACCGCAATGCGCTCCTTATGATAAAGGGCTGTTATCCACAGCAAAGATGGAGCGATTGC
>OBXH01000549.1_pt1 | contig 33739 bp, 18 predicted proteins | sample 1538101 | NCBI WGS metagenome assembly OBXH01 (sample SAMEA2580141, study PRJEB22360) | human gut metagenome | biome: human gut; feature: human-associated habitat; material: faeces | place: Denmark | collected 2008/2010 | reverse complement strand
AGTCCGCCTCCAATAACAATGCGTTGCGGGCTAAAGATATTAATAAATCCGGCAATACCATGTCCTAAGTAGTCACAATGTTCTTCTAAACATTCCGTAGCAAGTTTATTTCCCTCTTTGTAGAGGTGGACAATAAGCTCACCATTGATCTCCTTTCCCGGATATTGTATGCCTGCTTCTGCACTGCGTTGTGTGAAACGGCGTACCAGTGCCGATGTGGAAGCGTAATGTTCCAGACAGCCTACCGAACCACAAGCACAAGCCTCTCCATTGGCAATGAGGGGTACATGTCCCAGTTCCGTCCCCCGGTTGGCAAAGCCGTTGAATAGTTTGCCGTCAATCACAACAGCTCCTCCGATTCCTGTACCGACAGTCAGAAACACAACATGTGTTGCTCCTTGTCCTGCTCCGTACATCGTTTCTCCCAATCCCATCAGATTAGCGTCATTGCCAAGTAAAGTAGGGAGTCCGGTAGCTTTTTCAATTATATCCGCTAAGTGGAGCTTTTCCCATCCCTTGATGTTTTCGGCTCCTCCGAGAACTATGCGGTTGGTTTCGTCTACAATTCCTGGTGTACCGATACCGATACCTTCGATATTGTATCTTTGTTCAGTGGCGAAAGCTTTTACTTCATTGATCGCTTTTATCAATTGTTCTATTACGGCTTCTGCCGAGATATCAGCCAAAGAGGGTAGTTTTCCCTGAAACAGGAATTCTCCTTCATTACTGATGAGGGCGTATTTGATGGAGGTGCCGCCCAAATCAATGCCGATAGCATATAGGTTGTTATTCATAATATGTTATTTTTTGGATTGTGATGTACTTTTCTTTTGCCTTGATGCAATAGAAAAGATACCAAAAGAAAAGATCAAGGCTGCATCTCCTCCGCTACTGCACTGCGGCGAAAAGCTAAAGGGGCTCGAACTCGCTTCGCTCAGACAATCGCCCCTTCTGACGCTTTTCACCTCCGTTCCGTTTGACGCTGCGGAAATGAGGCCGGGGGAACCATTCGGATGATAGCATACAATGCTTGTTGTAACAAAAGAAGTATGCTATATTACATTAATTATATTGTAATATGTTTCCTTTTATATCACGTATCTCTATCCCTGCCTTAACCGTTGTATCGGTTGATGAACGGCCTCCGGCCTCATTTTTTCTCCGTCAAGCGAACGCCCGCAGTGAAGCGTCAAAAAGGGGCGATTGTTTGAGCGAAGCGAGTTCGAGCCCCTTTAGCGGAACGAAGGAAGTGAGTAGGAGAAAAAATGCAGCCTTGATCCTTTCTTTTGGTATCTTTTCTTTCGCATCAAGGCGAAAGAAAAGTACATTATACAATTTAAACTCTCTCCGCCCAGATCGGTGAACTCCATGCCCACTGCTGATCGCGTTGACGAACCCGGACATAGTAATAATCCGTATCCTTTTGCGGTTCTTTATCTTCCATAAAGTGCTCTACTGTATAGCAGCTTTCGGGCATTGCGCGATTGAAAAGAATGGCTTCACTCAACCAGCCTATCATAAAGTGAGAGCGTGAACCTTCGAGCAATTCGCCTAAAGTATGCTCAAACTTCTTGCCGTTAAACTCTGCTGTCAGAACTCCGTCTTTAGGCATTTCCAGTTCAAGGATGACAGCCTGCATTGCGGGAGTAGTTACGTTCGGATTTTTACTGGAGTACATATCGAGTTCCGTTTCCTTCTCATTGGTAGAAAGGATACGATTTACATGTGTATGGAATTCTGTTTCACCCTCTTGCGGAGAAGTAAATGCAGCGCCACGGAAACAGGGGGTTACGCTCACGATACGTCCTTTATCTACTGCGAGTTTACCTAACCAGTGCACGTATTTCTCTTCACGATTCCAGCCAAAGTCTACTTTCACTTTACAGTGTACAGTGTCACCTTCGGGCATTATCGGAGTCAATGGGCCATTCAAGCGGGCAATGCATTGTCCGTTTTTCACGATATCTACATAGTCGATGCAGCTTTCACCTTCTACGTTAACATAGATGCGACGGCTGTTGCCACGTACCACGTCTCCCATGAATGCGTCATTCAGACGGAAGTCAATCTTAATTTTGTCACCGGTCGCACCACATACATGACGGTTTTTCAGAGCATCCCAAATGGCATCCCGAGTCAGTGAAGGAGCCAGTACACCGATACGTCCGTCGCCATAGCTACCCGGATAACCCGAATGTTGGTCTGTTGAGCACATGATACCAAACTTATTGCCACGATCCAATCCGTATTGCACGGTTCCTTCCCACTGGCGTGGTCCCATATCATGCAGATAGTTATAATCTCCCTGATCACTTTCTGCCAGTCCGTGACGAGAATACATTTCAACGAATGGAGTCTGATCTCCTTCTGTGAAACAATCCCAGTTGTATCCGCGGTATCCACCCTGATAACCCATATGGTGTGGGGTGATAAATACCTTCTCGTTTTTTAGCTTCTCTTTCCATTCCTGTACAGAGGTACATTCTACGAGTGGTACATCAATGTCATGCCACAGTGCCACGTGGTCACCGTGTGCCATGCTATGGCATTCGTATCCCGTAAAAGTAAGGAATTCTCCTTCCTTATTATACTCTTTCGTCATAGCGATGTATTTGTCATAGTTGCCTTCACGCAGACGTTTGAAAGCACCTGTGTGGTAGTCTATCACCCATTTCAGACGAGGATCATCAGCTCCGGGAATGTCCGGCCACATGGCATGTGGAGTCACTGATACAAAGTCCAGTTGTTCTCTTGCTGCTTCAAAAGCATCGCGCATATCACCATGTCCGTAAGTGATGTTACAGTGATTATGTAAGTCACCCCAGTACATTTTAAGGTCACTTGCTGATGGCATGATTTTTTTAGCATCTTTGCTACCCGCTGCACAAGCACCGAGCAGGCTACCGGATGCGGCCAGTCCCAGGAAGGACCAACCTGTGTTTTTAAGAAAACTTCTTCTGTCCATAATAATATTTACGATTAGACGATTTACAAATTACGATTGAAATTACTTTGTTTATATATAAGGCAGTGGAGAGATTTACGATTAGACAATTTACAATTAGGATTATTCTTCTGAAAGAGGAAATATCAATCGTAAATCGTCAATTGTCCAATCGTCTAATCTTTTCACCTGTTGTGCATCATTCGTCTGTCTCCTTTGAATAGTTCTTTTACCTTCTCTTCCGGATCAGTATCATTATATTGTTTCTGTGTATCTTCCAACAGCTGCATGAGTTCTTTTTGCTTCTCTGCATACTCCGGTTTATTAAATACGTTATTCATTTCACGCGGGTCTGCTTTCATATCGTACATTTCCCATTCGTTGATGTCATTGTAGAAATGAATGAGTTTGAAATCCTGCGTGCGAATACCATAGTGACGCTTCACAGAGTGCTCTGCCGGATATTCATAATAGTGATAATAAGCAGCCTGACGCCAGTCTAGCGGAGCTTTGCCTGCATTATCCATGATCGGCTTCAGAGATTTACCTTGTATATCCGAAGGGATATCTGCGCCTGCATAATCAAGGAAAGTAGGAGCAAAGTCTACATTCATGCTGATTGCACTACTTGTGCTTCCTGCCTTGATACCTTTTGGGAAACGGATTATCAGTGGCATACGTTGACACTCTTCATACATAAAGCGTTTGTCAAACCAACCATGTTCACCCAGGAAGAAACCCTGATCCGACGTATAGACGATGATTGTGTTATCCAGTTCTCCAATCTCTTCCAGATAGTTCATCAAGCGTCCGATATTCTCATCTACTGCAAGTACTGTTGCCAGATAATCGCGCATGTATTGCTGATATTTCCAGCTGATAAGTGCCTTTCCTTTTAAGTTTCCTTTATGATACTCGGCAATACGTTGTGCATAGACTGAATCCCATTTGTCCTGCACTTCTGCCGGCATGCGTTTGTAGACGCTGTACAGGCGATTGGTAGTATCTTTTAGCATTTCGGCACGTGTGAGTAACTTCAAGTCCCAATCGTTCGTTAATGTATGTTCGATAGACATATCCTGTTCACGTGCTGCACGCCCACGTCCTTCGTAATCATCGAAAAGGTTGGCGGGTTCAGGGAATATTGTATTATTGAATATACCCAGATGCCGGGGAGCAGGCATCCAGTTGCGATGAGGTGCTTTCTGATGATACATCATGCAGAAAGGTTTTGATTTATCGCGGTGTTCAAGAAAGTTGATTGCTTTGTCTGTGATAATATCTGTGGCATATCCTTTCTCGACAACAGGTTTACCCATTTCAAGAAAATCTGGGTCGTAATAATCACCCTGTTCATGTTGTCCGCTCAGAATGCTCCAGAAGTCGAAGCCTTGTGGTTCGGTGATAAGATGCCATTTGCCGATCATGGCAGTTTGATATCCGGCTTGTTGCAGTAGTTTGGGGAAAGTCTGCTGATCGCCGTTAAAAGTACTTGCATTGTCAGTAAAGCCGTTCTCATGGCTGAATTTACCTGTCAGGATACAGGCACGGGACGGACCGGAGAGTGCATTGACTGCATAGCAGTTATCGAAGCGGATACCTTCATTGGCAATGCGGTCCATATTCGGAGTTTGAATAAGATTACCACCATAGCATGACATGGCTTGTGTGGTATGGTCGTCCGTCATCATGAAAATGATGTTAGGGCGCTTGGGTTCTTCCTTTTTTTCTGCGCATGAGGCAAGACTCAGTGCGGCAAGTGGAAGGATGAGTTGAGAGGATTTGCTTTTCATAATGACCAGTTATTTAGTGGTTAGTGATGGGTGATCAGTGATGAGTGATTAGTGATAAGTGATTAACACCATGCGGTATATAGTGCAGCCGGTTAATCACTTATCACTAACTACTTATCACTAATCGCTGATTTTATATTTCAATGACTGTTTCTTACCATCGATTTTCACTTCTACTTCCAGTGCATTTTCGTCAAACTTCTTATTTTTGAAACTTGCCGACAATTTGGGGGCTTTGGCACTGTCCTCAGTCGGGTAGATAATCGTGATATAACGTACGGCCTCTTCTTTATCTTTGCCTACATTGAAGGCTACGGCAGTACGTTCAACGCGTTTGCGATAGGCAGTAGAGCGCCATCCTTCTTCTGTTTCCAATGTTGTACCTTTCGGAGCAAAGCATTGTAGTTTCACATTACTGTTACCTCCAAAGTCAGAAGTAATTGTCATTGTTTTCGGATCAATGTTCACTTTACCTTCACACAGTTGGTAGTGCAGATTTACTTTACCTTTGGCAGCACCTACAGCTTCGTCTACAATCACAAAATATTTATTTTCAACGAAGAATACAGAACGACGGTGTTTCAAATCTTTGTAGCTGGAGTTTTCAGTTACTAATATTTGTACGTCACCTTCCGGTTGCCAAAGTTTGGTTACAGACTCTGTGGTCTCTAATGTTTTGTTATCAAGTGTCAACGTATTGTGAACCATCGTTTGGCGGAACCAGTTACGTAATTTCATCACTTCACCTTCGCCGGCGTATACGTATGCACCACTGTCTGGGAAGAGGTTTTTGCCATTAAACCAAAGTTCAAATGTGCCATTATCCGGTTGGCAATGCCAGAATGCTTTGGGGCCGGCTTTCACTACCATTACTGTAGCGTCTGTATTCCATGAATTGCGGAAAGTAAAGAAGCCTGATTTCAGAAAACCTTTAGATAAGTTCTCCGGTTTCTTTCCTTTTTTACCTTCTGTAGCAAACCAAAGTATCTGCTCATTTTTCGGGAAGATTTTTACCCAGTCTTTGTAGTTGTTGATTTCAGCTGGTTTGTCACCTAATTTAGCGTCGCTGAAGCAAGGATTAGAGTAATCAGGGAAACAGATATTACTATAGAAAGTAATCATTGATTCGATGGTATCCAGATAACCTTGTGGGAATTCATTACGGAACCCATTAACATCTGCCATGCGCAATGCCTTACAGAAGATATTAATAGCTGCCAGGTGATAATGCGGGTCGAGTTCAAACTGTCCGCCGTCTTCGTATACCTGTACATGAATTTCGCGATTCAGGATATCGATGCCGCTCTTTCTCCATGCTGCCGCTTCTTTGAATTCGGGAAAGAAAGCTCCTGCATAGATCATACGTTGTGCCTCGAACAATAAGTGGTTGCCCTGGTCCGAATAGTTGTTTAGGATGTGTACAGCATGTTTGTGGTAATTTACAAGGAATTCTGTCAGGAAATCCGGAGTAAAGGATGAAGAGGGGAGGAATAACAGGAACTGGCTTGTCTGGTCTTGCAGACGGTTACTAACTTCCAGTGGACGCCATGCAAAGCGTACGTTTTCTGCATTTCCTTTCACTTCGCCTGCACTGACAAGTTCGTAGTGCTCTTTTTCCATTTTTGTCAGAGGATTCTTCTTGATCCAGTCGATATACTGAAAAGCCCATTCCTTTGCATACTTTTCGTCACCGGAGATGCGGTAAGCCTTTCCCATCGGAGTGAACCATTTGTGACGGTGTAACTGCCAACGCAATTCATTGTCTTTCACCGGCCAGTATTGCCAGTTAATGTCTTTACCGTAGTTGTAAGAAGGCTGATAACCTTTATGTACAAAGAAAGTGTGCTCTAAACCATCGTCGGCCCATTTCTGTTCCTGCTTGCTGATTTTAAGGTTTTGCAGATCGATATCCGGACTCTTCACATTAGTCCGTGCCCGATAGTAGTCGAGTAATGCTTTGGCGGCATCCTCATCCTTACCCTCTTCGTGGAGAGCTTTCACTTTCTCAAGTCCCGGATAATCCAGGTTGAGGAGCGAGAATACTTCGCTTTTCAATTCCTGAGCACCTGCTTGGCTTGCAAAACATGCAATAACAAGCAGAGTGATTAATTTAAATGTTTTGTTTAACATGATAGTTTTTTAATGTTATAGGGTTATAATGTTATAAAGTTATCGGGTCATAGAGTTATGATGTTATTGGAGTTGTAATGTTATAAAGTTATCGGGTTATGATGTTATAGGATTTGGTTATCAAGCTCACAAAATATAACTTTATAACCCTATAACTTTATAGCTCTATAACCTTATTACAGCTTCTTATATTCTATTCCCTTCAAGTCCATAAAGCGTTTCAAAGCTTCCATGTAGTAATAGTCTGCGTAATTCAGTGGAGTATCGATTTCCGAGCCATTGGGTAGTGAACCGGTAGAGTGCATCAGAATGAATCCCTGGTTATCACCTGCTTTGGCCAGATAAGCATCGCTTGAGAGGCTCTTCAGAATTTTTTCTGCATAATCCAGGTATTTCTTTCCATCCGGAACCATTGTACTCATTTCAATGAGGGCGGAAGCTGTAACAGAAGCTGCTGAAGCATCTCGCGGAGTTCCTTCACCCTCGGGTGCATCATAATCCCACAAAGGTATAGCATCATCTGTTTTTACCCGTGCCATGATCATATCGGCAATTTTAGTAGCAAAATCCAAGTATTCTTTGTCGCCTGTTTCACGATAGCAGGATACGTATCCGTATACCGCCCATGCTTGTCCGCGTGCCCATGAAGAGTCATCGTTTTTGCCTTGATGAGTCTGTCTGCGTTCCACTGTACCATCATTGTTGTAGCTGATTACGTGCCAGCAGGTATAGTCCGGACGGAAGTGGTGCTTCATGGTAGTTTGTGCGTGTTTGATAGCAATGTCTTTGTATTTGGGATTACCTGTCATTTTGCTGGCTGTAAATAACAGGTCGAGATTCATCATGTTGTCAATGATAACCGGGAAGTTCCATGTTCCGAAGTCCCATGAACGGATTGCACCAATTGGCTCATTAAAACGTGAACAAAGATTTTCTGCTGTTTCTACCATTACAGCGGAGATGGTATCATTGGGTGATAAACGTTTTGCGTTGCCATAGCTACAATTTATCATAAAACCAAGATCGTGTGTACCCGTATAGTAGCGTACCGGATTCAGCATATTTGTATATTTAACAGCTTGTGTTTTTAATGCATTATCACCTGTCAACTCGTAAGTATACCATAACGTTCCGGGAAAGAATCCGCTTGTCCAGTCAAGTAGTCCGCAAAGACGGCGTTTCCCTAACTTATATGCCTGAGGATGGGTGCGAAGTGAATCCTTAAAAGTAAGTGAATCTCGTTCTAATTGCTGACAAAGGAAATTCATGTCATAGCCGGTCCAGATGGAACGTGGCATTTTTGTTGAGTCAGCAATTTCTTCAGCTGTGAGTTTGAGCTGTGCAGAAGCTACATCAATGCCTTTTTTAATCCAGCTGTAGTCTTCCTTTGGAGTAGTGTTGCACGATGACAGAGCAACGACCGCAAGCGAAGCAAAGAGCACAAGTTTCTTTTTCATGTTATTCATTTTTTAATAAGCAGTTGTTAAATGTGATTTTGTTATATTGCAAATGTACTCAATCAGGATGTATTTTTATTGTACGAATGTTGAAAAGGAATTGGAATAAGTCCACTATAGTATTACTTTTGTTGAATTTGCTATTAATATTATGTAAGAGGGTACTCTGTGGCACCCTCTTGCTTTGTTTTTATAGAAATTCGGAATTAATTCCAACCCGGGTTTTGTTTGAACTGTATCATAAGATCTTTGTCCCTTTGCGGGATGGGGAACAGTTCGTGTTTACCCTTCTTTGTAAAATCGTATGCTATGTAATTTGCATTCGGGAACCATCTTCTCAGTTTTGTATCTGTTTCATCAATTGCTTCTGCATAGATTCCCCAGCGTACAAGATCTTGGCGGCGATGTCCTTCAAAAGCAAGCTCGTATGCACGTTCTTTGCGGATGGCTTTTTGGAAACCTTGATAATCGAGTCCGGCAGGCAGGTCTGCAATTTCATTTGCTGCGTCTACCGGAAGTCCGAATCCGCGGCGTCGTATCATATTTACCGCATTATAAGCATCGTCATTGGGGGATTTTTTCCATTCGTTCAAGGCTTCTGCATACAATAATAATACATCTGAGTAGCGCAGGATGTACCAATTTATATTGGAACGTTCACCATTGATCAGTACATTACTTTTGCTTACATACTTTTCTGTGTCCCACTTAGCCGGAGTAAGGAGTTGCCAGTTCTTTTGGTCTTCGTCCGGGCCTTTGGTTGAATATGGAGTTTTTACAGTACCTACATATTTATAATCGGCGATAGAGAGATTACAACGCAAATCGTTTTCTTTATTCTCCCAGTCACGGTAGAAAGTATAGAGAACTTTCACATTACCAGCATTGCGTCCGCGTACGCCTGGGATTTCGTTTGCAATCACGCCGTTCCACTTACCGATACGTCCTACAGGGTCCTCGCTGTTTGTTCCTGTTACGGTAGGGGCATAGAAACTTACTTCAATTAAGCTCTCTTCAGGGGCCCACACACCGTTACAGGTGTTTTTCCATAGTTGTTCATAATTCTGTAGTAAGCTGTGCTTTTTCGATTCAATAAGGGTCTGAGCAGTCAGTGCAGCCTGTTCCCATTTAGAGGTGTCATGTACAGGGTATCCTGCCCATGTAGCATATACTTTAGCCAACAATCCTAAAGCAGCACCTTTTGACATGCGGAAGCTGCTCTCTTTGCGTACATCGTCCTCGGTTGAATATGGCAGATTATCTGCTGCAAATTTCAGATCATCTTCAATAAAACGGTATACCTCAGCCGGATCTGCCTGTACAAAAGTAGACGGATGCTGATTGGACATCTGGGTGTTTTTCATGAGTGCGATATTACCATACCAGCGAACTAATTCGAAGTAATATAAACCACGCAAAGCTCTTGCTTCTGCCATATAGATGTTTGCCAGCTTCTTGTCGCCTTCTGAATAGTTACCCACTTTACTCTCCAGTGTTTCAATAAAGTCATTGGCATTGTAGATGGAGTTGTACAATGTAGACCAGGTAGACTGAACACTGGAATTACTTGTGGTGAAGGCATTGGCCGGGATTTCACGGAATGCATTTGTCGAGTTACCTTCACATTGTGCAATGTCATTGGTGATATTGAACAGTATGGATAGATTATAGCTGTACAGTGCATCAGTCACCATATTGCGATAAACACCTAATAACACGGTTTCTGCTTCTGAAGCATTGTTCATGTATTTCGATTTATCAACTTCTACAGCTGACTCTTCCGCAAGCATGTCTGAGCAAGAGGAGAGGGAAGTGGCACACATTAATGCTGCGAATATATAATAGGATATCTTTTTCATTGTTGTCATTTGATTAGAATTGAATATCAAGTCCGAATGTAATTACTCTACTCTTTGGATATGCACCCCAGTCAAGTCCGGGAGTCATCGGGCTACTGCTTGCTGTACTTACCTCAGGATCATAGCCGCTATAACCCGAAATACAGAAGAGATTCTGGCCTGAAGCATATACGCGTAATTTAGAAATATATGCTTTCTTTGTCCAGTTGACAGGAAGTGTGTAACCCAGTGTCACGTTCTTCAAACGCAGGAATGAACCGTCTTCAATGAAACGTGAATATAGTTCATTTTTTACGTATCCTTTGGCCGAAGGTACTCTGTTGGATGCATTGGTCGGAGTCCAGCGGTCTGCAACCTCTGCTAGCTGATTGGTACGTTCGTTCTGAGTCTGGGTGGCATAAAGGCGGGTTGCATTGTATACATCGTTACCATAATTGAATTGGAACATGACACTCAGATCGATGCCCTTATAGTTAAATGTATTAGTGAAACCACCATACCATTTGGGAATAGCATTACCAATTACCGTACGGTCGTTAGTGGTGATTACACCGTCACCATCCTGATCTTTATATTTCACAACCCCTGGAACCAAAGGACCGGTAGTATAGCGATCATTACGTGTTACGCCCGGTTTTAGTTGCTGTGAACCGTTCGGAGTAGTAATAAAGTCGGAACTTTGATATACACCATCAAATTCATATCCATAAATTAATCCCAGAGAAGAACCTACGGTAGCTACGTAATCATAGTCTGTAAAGTCAGAGCTGAACCCTGAACGGGAATACATAGACTGTACTCCTGACTGAAGTGATTTCAATTCGTTGCGAATGAATGAAATGTTGAAATCTGTTTGCCAGGTAAAGTTACGATTCTGGATGTTTGTACTGTTCAGGCTAAGTTCGATACCACGATTCTGAATCTTACCAATGTTTTGGTATTGAGAAGAGAATCCGGTGACATGTGCCAGACTCTGTGCCAGCAATAAATCTTTCGTGTTTTTGATAAAGAAATCAGCTGTCAGGTTCAGCCTATTGTCAAAGAAGCCCAGGTCAAAACCTAAGTTAATGGTGGTAGAACCTTCCCATTTCAGATTTTCATTTTTCAGTTGTTTCGGAGTTAATACAGTAACTGTACTTCCGCCTACACCATATTTGCTCTGTTCGTATAAGTCCATAGATAAGTAGTTGGATATGCGGTCATTACCTACTGTTCCCCAACCAAAACGTACTTTAGCATTTGAAATGAATTCCAGATTCTTCATGAAGTTTTCTTCAGACACCCTCCATGCAGCAGAGAATGAGGGAAAATATCCCCATTTATGCTTTTTAGAGAATACCGTAGAACCGTCAGCACGTACAGTGGCAGTCAACAAATAACGATTGTTGTAACTATAGTTACCACGGGCAAAAAATGATACTAATGTTTTGTCGCTGTATGAAGTAGCTACTTTACTTGGCGTTGCACCGATACCTAAGTTGTCATTACCCATGTTGTCAAAAGGGAAGTCTTTTGCCTGTCCTAATAGGTATTCAGAGCTTTTGAATGAGATTTCCTGTCCTAACATCACGTCATAAGAATGCTTTTTGATTTTCTGTTTCCAGGTAAGGTTGTTATAGTTCGTCCAACGGAGGTCACGTCCCATTTGAGTCTGACCATAAGGTTTCTGTCCGTTACGGTAGGCTTCTTTCGAACCATTCTTATAGAAAATGTTCGTACGGGTATTGGTCGTATTGTAAGTTCCGGCTGTTTTGAATGTTAACCCTTTTATAATTTCCCAGGTTACAGACAGGTTACCCGACCACATTTCAGAACGTTTTGTATTCGTAACAGATTGGGTCTGCATAATAGGATTTACCTGTGCGAGGCTTTCACTACTTTCCAACTCCAATGGGTCGATAGCAGCTGCCAACAGTTCTTCATTCGTTAATGCAAGACCACCGGTTGGACGGGCACTCAGAATTTGAGCTAACATATTGAAACGACCGGAATCTCCGGATGTGCCTGCACCCTTCTTGTTTGTATTTGAATAGTTGATGGTAGCATCAAAAGATACGTTTTTAGTTACTTTCTGATTCACACGGAATTTACCGGATGTTTTATCAAATCCACTATTGTTGAATATACCATTTTCATTGTAACGGGAGAATGAAAGTGTATACTTCGTATTGTCATTACCACCCATTACAGACAGGTTATGATCTTGTGACCAGGTCGGGCGGAATGTCTCACTTTGCCAGTCTACACCTTGTACACCGATATAATCATTCATAGACTGATATCTGTAAGGAACACCATTGTCATCTTCACCGGTTCTATAATACGTATTTGCATATTTACTGGGATTAACTTCCATCTGTAATTTTACAAATTCGTACGGATCCAGCAAATCCAGCATCTTGGAGATCTTACGGTAACTTGTAGAACCGTTATAACTTACTACAGGACGGCCGGTTTTTCCTGATTTTGTAGTTACCATTACAACACCATTGGCTGCACGTGCTCCATAGATGGCAGCTGAGGAAGCATCTTTCAATACTTCAATTGATTCAATATCCGAGTTAGCGAGATAATTAATATTGTCTACCTGGAAACCATCTACAATGTACAGTGGAGAAGCATCTCCTGTCATTGTGCCGATACCGCGTACTTTGATATCAAAACCAGAACCGGGAGTACCGTCTGTTTGTGTGATTTGTACACCGGCTACCTGTCCTCCTAAAGCTTCCATTACCGAACCGGTCTTGAAACCTTCAACATTTTTGGCAGATACCGATGATACTGATCCGGTCAGGTCCGAACGCTTCATTGAACCATAACCTACTACAACCACTTCATCCAGCATTGCATTGTCCGGAACCATTTTGATATTCAGTGTTTTCTGATCCTGTATTTTTATTTCCTGTGGCTTATAACCAATATAAGAAACTGACAATACATCTCCCTTTTTGGCGGTAATTGTAAATTTTCCATCCAGATCGGTTACTCCTCCATTGGAAGTTCCTTTCACCATTACGGTTGCTCCGATCAGTGGGAAATCTGTTTCGTCAACTATTACTCCCTTAATTGTATTCTGGGCATATAAGCTGATTGACATAATCAGAGCTAAGAGGGTCATCCACCCTCTTTGGCTCATAGCTTTATTTATCATTGAATTACTCATTATTTATAATATAAGATATAGATTAAAATTTCTCATCAAACCAAACAAGAATCGGAAAAATCTTATTACCGTTACCTAAGCCTGCACTGGCTCCATCGGTTACAAATGTAATTTGTCCGCTCATGACACCATTGGCATACACTTTATCTTCGCCCATCCATTTACCCGGATTGATAACTACTGATTTGTCTGCAGGGTCTATATATGCAAGTGTGGTCGTTTCCGAACCTGCGTTATCATAATATGACATTGGTTTGCGTGCACCGTAGTTTGGTTTTACTCCGATTGCGGTGTAGAAGTTACGCCATACCTGATTCATGAAGAAGTCATCCGTTTTACCGTCATTTTTCATCATTCCGCTGATGTGACTTTCGCTTCCGTTGATGTTGTAATAACTAAAGTCACGTCGATAATCCATTAATACTTTACTTTTATCTGCTCCTGTAACAGTCGGAGCTACAGAGCGTCCCCCTGTCTTGGGGTTTACCTGAAGTACGAATGGAGTATAATTGATAGTTACATCTTTTACTGGTGCTGCAAAATGGAAGAATACAGGTACACTTACTGATACGGCTTCGTCACCTTCACCGGCTGTAGCTGTCACCATAATCATGCCACACATTGCATCTTTCCATGTAATATTTGCCAGATTCAATGCACCGTCTTTACCTACTTTACCATTACTCATGTTGAGTTTGTTCTGTACTTTCCAAGTTACTGTAACACCTTCCGGAATATCTGTTTTCGGTGCGGGGATGACAGTTTTAGCCAACTCTTCGGCAGAGTTGAACCTGTATTGGAAAGCGCTGCCTTCGGGTAGTCCCAGATTATTACCATAGGTAATGGTAGTAAAGAAGTTCTTATTCTTTTCAATAGCGAGTGTAAAGGTAGTGGTCTGTTCCCCTTTTACGTTTTTGGCTTTTACAGCTACTGTATGGGTACCTACAGGAATCGTATTACCTTTCTTTGCAGTGATGGTACCTGTTGTCGCATCGATATTCAGTTGTCCCTGAAGTTCAGCAGCCAGTTCACCTAATTCAAAGGTTACTTCGTCACCTTTGAATGCGTCTGTATGTGCAATGGTGAATGGGGTTGCCTGTGTTTTTGTTACATTCTCATAGGTAAAGTTTTCAATCGGAGCAATAAAACCAACTACTTCCAATGTGAATACACCTTCGAATACTTTATCTGCTTCTTCTGTTGTATTATAGATGTTTTTTACATTTACATCTATAACATAGGTTTCGTCTGCTTTGAAACCATGTCCTTCTGCTACAGAAATGACACCTGTTGAAGCATCAATTTTAATCTTATCAGTGGCAGGAGTTATATTGGCAATGCGATAAACAACACCTTCCAATGAACCTTTTAGTGTAGGTACATTGGTGGTGTATGAAGTGGGGCCTTCGGTAGCTTCTTCCATTTTTCCTTTATTGGGAGTATAGGTCAGAGCTAATGGTTTAGAAGTGATGTTAAAGGTCACAGCATCTGCAAAAATACCTTCTCCGGCTTCTGTCTGTAGCTTTAAAGCTACTTTATAGATGCCCGGTAGAATATCGCCTTCATAGTTCTTATTAATGCTGACTTCACCACTTGCGTTAACAGTGAAGTAATCTTTGAAACCACTTTCTGCAATAGAGTATTTACTGATAGATACATGTTCACCTTCCGTTTTTACCTGTGCTTTGGCATCTGAAGTCTTCACGTCAGCATAGTCAATTGTCAACAGGTTGGGCTCTACTGTGATACCTTCCGGTACAGGACACATCATGTTGATAGATACGGCATCTGTAAAGTGATATGTCTTTCCGTTGGATACACAGGAGATAGAAAGATGATACAGTCCGACAGCCAGATTATCGCTATTCTTGATTTCTATTTCTCCGGTTGTAGCATCAATAACGAAGCTTTCGGAGTTTACACTTTCATTTTCAAGAATAATTTTAGTAATTGTAAAGTCTGCCGGAGTCGCACCAATATAGGTAGGGGCGCTTATTTTTGCATTCATTGAAGGGCCGATATCAGTCATTCCCGAATAATAAATTGCAAAAGGAGTCGAATCTGTAGTTTCTGTGTCCGAGCAAGAAGTCCCGGTCAGAATCAGTGATGTAACAGTCAGGATTACTAAGAAACCTGAGGTTAGCTTTTTAAAGTTCATTGTTTTTAGATCGTTTTTAGTTAGTTTAAAAATGATAGTTAAGGTCTAACATGTGTTCCACAGGCATTGGTGTTTGACTGCTGAACGTGTTAGTAATAGCTGAAAGATAGGTTGCTTCCAACATTTTCATGTCGGAAGATTGTTCATTAGATAAAAGAAAAAGATGTTTCATTCAGGTAATTTGTTAATAAAGATTCTACATGTAATTTTATTATGTAGCAAAGGTATATTAACGCATACTCCCGAATAATTCAGGTTGTAGCAGCTTTATTTAAAAACGACTTTTTTTCTTTTAGTTTTGTGCAGTGAAATATTAGTCTTGTCGAATTACCCCCTTTGGAAGGGGGTAAGAAGTGTCATTATGTAGTATATAGTACGAAGTATAAATATTATCCTTTTCTTTTCTTTATGTATTCTGTAGGCAAACATCCGAAATATTTCTTGAAGCTTGTAGCAAAATAGGAGGGGGTATTAAAGCCTACCATGCTGCTTACTTCAGATACTGTATATCTTCCGTCCTTTAATAGTTTACATGCTTCATTGAAACGGATTTTCCGTATGAAGTCGATAGTAGATTCTCCGGTAATTGCTTTTAATTTCAGATGTAGATTAGAACGGCTCATATTCATTTCGCGTGCAAACTCATCGGTAGAGAATTCAATGTTATCCATATTCTTCTCTACAATAGCCACAGCACGTTTTAGCAATGCTTCATCCATAGCATTGAATGTTATTTTTTCCGGTTCTACTTCCAATGATTTGGAATAACGTTCCAGCATTCTATGTCGCGTACGTAACATATTCTGAATTTTTGTCATCACAATGCTCAGTGAGAATGGTTTCGGAATATAGTCATCTGCACCTACCTGCAATCCTTCCATTTGATCTTTTACTTCACTTTTTGCTGATAGTATGATTACAGGTATGTGGCAGGTTCGTATATTTTGTTTGATGCTTTTGCACAGTTTAATACCATCCATTACCGGCATCATAACATCTGTCACTACTACGTCTACATCTTTTTCTTTCAGTATTTCCAAAGCTTCTTCGCCATTATATGCTCCAATTGTATTGAACAGTTCGGATAACCCTTGATTCAGATAGTGAAGGATTTCTTTATTATCTTCTACAATTAAGATTGTTCCTCGTTTCTTGTCACCCGTTTCCACCACTTCTTTTTCTACGGTTGCCGTATCAATGAAGTACATATCTTTCGGATTGGTAGTGTGCACTTTGACTTCTTCCTCCATATCTGAAGCTAATTCTGCCGGATTGTATATTGCCGGATCCTGTGGCAGGTAAACAGAGAATGTACTTCCTTTACCTTCTTCACTTTCCAGCTCTATATGCCCATGATGTAGTTCTACCAGCCTTTGTACCAGTGAAAGACCGATACCACTCCCCATATGTTCGCTTTCTATTTGATAGAAGCGCTCAAATATTTTAGCTTGTTTATTGATAGGAATACCTATTCCCGTATCGCTAACTTGCAATAGCAGAAAGTCGTTTTCCTTTTTCAGTGTTACTGTAATACTTTGTCCTTCCTGCGTGTATTTGAAGGCGTTTGAAAGCAGATTATTTACAATCAGTTCAAGATAGTTTGTATCGAAGAGCATTTCTTTTTCTTCTACTTCCGAATGCAAAGTATAATGAATCTTTTTCTGTTTAGCCAGCTTATCGTAGAATAAGAAGTTATCTTCTATTAGTTGGTGTGCATTTCCCATTCTTGCTTTCAGCTCAAACACTCCCAATTCTGCTCTACGGTAATCCATTAATTGATTTACCAGATAGAGCAGGCGGTTGGCATTACGCTGTATATAATCTAACTGGTTACGCGTCCATCGGTCACTAATGCGGCTGATGATTTCTTGCAGTGGTGCCATTATTAACGTTAGTGGAGTACGCAATTCATGAGATATATTGATAAAGAAGCGCATCTTCATCTGATTAATTTCCTCCTGATGCTCTTTGTCCATTCGTTCCATGACCAATTTGGCTTCCATACTTTTGCGCATCAGGAAGAAGCGGAATACAAACGTAATGAATCCGGTGAATGTAGCAACAAATAAAAGAATAGCCCACCACGTTTTATACCATATAGGAAGTACCACGATTTCAAGCTGAGTTGGCGTTTCGTTCCATTTTCCATCACTATTAGCCGCCTTTACGAGAAAGTTGTATGTTCCTTGAGGCAGATTGGAATAGGACACAGGTTGTTTGTCGGTCAGGTAATACCATTCTTTATCATATCCTTCCAATTTGTAGGCAAATGTATTGTGTTGCCCCGAAATATAATTGGATACTACAAAATCCAGTGAAAAAGCCGACTGGTGAGAACTCAATGTTATGCTTTCTGTATCTGCAATGTTTCGTGTCAGTATTTCCGTTTCATCATCCGGGCGCACTATTTTATTGAACAAACGAAGTCCTGTAATAACCACCGGAGGAGTATATGGATTGTCTATCAGCAATTCCGGACGGAAAGTCGTGATTCCGGCAATCCCTCCAAAGTACATCTGTCCGGTCGAAGTACGGCAATAAGAAGACGAGTTAAACTGATTACTTTGTATTCCGTCTGTCTGCGTGAAATTGCGGAATTTTTCTGTTTCTGGATTGAAACAAGTCAATCCTCGGTTAGTGCTCATCCACAGACGTCCGAAGGAGTCCTCCAATATCCCATAGAGCACATTATTGGGGAGTCCGTTGGCTGTTGTATAATGCTTTATTGTATTTTTCTTTTCATTATAGCTGTATACTCCTTCACGTGTTCCTATCCAGAACACATCATTTTGTGTTTCATACACACAGTTGATAAATGCTCCTGCCAACGAAGAGGTTGGTTCAATGAGGTGAAGGGATTCTACTTCTCCGTTTTTTACTTTATAAATGCATAGTCCTTCTTCACCTCCTACCCAAATACGTTGTCGGGAGTCGCGGAAAAGAGTAGTAATGCGGCGGTTGGGAATTTCGTTTCCGTTTTTTTCTTTATCAATGACGGTAAACGAACGTTTTTCCGGATTAAATCGTATGAGTGCCTGGAGAGTCCCTAACCAGAGATTCTGTTCTCCATCCGGTAATATAGCGTATACGTTGTCATCCAGCAACTCGCTGTTTTGCATATTGAAATGCTCGATGCGCCCTGTATTACGTTGGAGCACACTTAGTCCTCCGGCATGTGTACCAATGTATACACGCCCTTGTTTCTCGTCTACATATACTGCTTTTACGTTATTAGAACCAATGCCTTCTTTATTACCTTCTTGCAGAGTGTAGTAAGAGAAACGCTTTGTTTTAGGGTTGTATAGGTTAAGTCCTCCGTCATTGGTTCCTATCCATAGATTGCGTTCGTTGTCTTCAATTATGCAGCTTACTACATTATCGTTCAGCGAATTCTGATAAGGAATTCGTGTGATGTTACGGAAGCGATTCTTTAGGGGGTGATAATAATTGAGTCCTCCGAAGTAGGTACCTAGCCACATACCTCCTTGCGAGTCCATAAAAATGCTACGTACGGAACTTTGTGACAAACTACCGTCTTCTACCGGGTTACTGCTGAAAGACACAAAAGAATCATGCCCTTCATGATAGATGTTCAGGTCATTGAATGTGCCGATCCATAATCTGTTTTGTGAATCCAGTGCAAGTGAACGGATAAAATTGGAACTGATGCATTGTGGCGTTCCGGGTGAATGGCGGTAGTTTTTTACTTCTCCTGTTTTGGGATTCAACAAATAGAGCCCGGCGCCTTCGGTTGCTACCCATAAGCGGGTGGGGGATTGTAACAAGACAGCTTGTATTTGCTTATTATCCAGTGCATTGGTTACCGTGCTTAAGCGTCCTGTACCAATGGAATACTCAAATAATCCATTGTTTGTACCAATATATATATTTTCTCCTTGCCTGCTGATGGTGGAGGCTTTCAGCTGATGCATCTCTGTGCTCAGCTTATTATCTATGAAGCAGGTGTCTTTAACGTTAAATAGCAATAGTCCTTCCTGCGAACTGATGAGGAGTTGTTCCGGATTGATTTCCGCAATGCCGTTTACTTGTGTATTCTTTCCGTTTTTCTTATAGAAGAAATTTCTGAATAAATCTTTTTCTTCATTGTACCATGAAAGTCCGTCTCGCGTACCTATCCATATGCGTCCCTGACTATCGGTCATAACAGTACGGGCTATATCATTGGCTATACTGTGTGGATCAGAAGCGTCATGCTGATAAATAGTAAAATCATATCCATCGAATTTGTTTACTCCATCATAAGTGGCAAACCACATATTTCCTCTTTTATCTTGTGCAATAGAGAAGACGGTGCTTTGCGACAATCCATTGTTAAGTGATATATGAGAAAACTTGATGCTTCCGTTATCATTAGCAGAAAGTGTCATTATTCCTATTGCAGAGAATAATATAAATAGATAAATACGTTTGATAAAACTCATCCTGATATATTCAAATACAATTAATTACATTAATTATTTTAAAACTATTCATTCACAAAGATAATAATAACGGATGGTATTATACTATTTCTTTGATAACAAATAACATTTCTATGTTGTTAAGGGGGGGGAGAAAACAAAAATAGGAAGAAAACGAAGTCGTCTTCTCCCTATTTGATTCTATTAAAAACTGATGAAGTGTTTCGTATTGGCGAAAGGAACTTCTTTGGAATTAATATCCCGGATTCTGAGAAACAGAACCTAATGTTTCGCGCACTTCACGGGCTGGGATAGGATATAACTCATGCTTTCCGCTGACAAACCGTGAACCGGCTGCGTAAGTGTAGTTACTTCCTAATCCTTCCTGGCCATTGTAGTAGCTTAGGAAATTCTGAGAAGTGGTTGCTATTGTTTCTTTCAGGAGATTCCAACGGATAAGATCGAGCCGACGGTTACCTTCGAAGCAGAGTTCACGTCCGCGTTCGGCTACAATGAAGTTAAAGAAGTCATCTTTTCCGGCGAAGTCACTTGTTTTCAGGTCTACATCTGCGTTTACTGTTAAATAGGGTTTTCCAAAAGCGCGGCGGCGTACTTGGTTAACACGTTCAATGGCTAAATCATTCGGACCGTCATTCAGTTCGTTTTCAACTTCTGCACTCATCAACAGAACGTCGGCATATCGAAGTAATGGGAAGTTTACATCGGTGTTGTTATTGTCTTTGATAGCAGCTGTTTGCCAGTTACGGCGCCACTTGCCTGGTGACCAGTTCTGACTGTTCTTTTCGGCTATTTCTACAATTTTACTATTGGCATTGATACTGAATGTGGCTACTGCTACATCCCGGCGTAAATCTTTCTCATCAAAAGTCTCATAAAAGAATTTATGTGTTTTGATGAATGAATTGGCTCGTCCATAAATGGAATTTACATTAATTTCAGGACCGTTGTATGTTCCCATATTGCTGGCGCCAGCGTTCTGTCCGGTTGGATTGTAGAATGATATTTCGCAGATATTTTCAAACGGATCGTATTTTAGTTCACACATGTTGCGGAAGTTCTTTTCATATCCACTGGAGTATGTACCGTCTGCGTCGATCAGCCCATGTTTGCCAGAAGATATCAATTCGTTTAAAACTGTTTGTGCTGCCTGGTAGTATTCTTTATAATTACCGGGACGTTTGATTGATTTATCCTGATAAAGTGAATATCCTCCGCGGAATAAATAAGCCCGTGCCAGTAATCCCATGGCTGCTCCTTTTGAGAGTCTTTCTCCTTTCTGGTTACTGTCATCACACCACAACAGGCCCGGTATTGCTTCTTTTAAATCAGTTATAATTTGTGCATACACTTCATCCCGGTCTGTTTTTGGGAGTTTAAAGTTATCCCCGTCTTTTGACGGATCAAGCTTCAAAGGTACATCTCCCCAAAGGCGCACCAGGTCGAGGTAACACATAGCACGCATACATTTGGTCTGAGCTACCAACCGATTGAATACCAACTGGTCACTTTCTCCATTAATTACCACATTGTCTTTTTGGTCTAGAATTGTATTGGCGCGATCTATTCCCTGATAATACAACTCCCAGGAGCTTTGTAACCAAGAGTGTTCTGCATAGGCATTATAGTGGCCTAAGTCGCGGGCAACATGACCTGTACCAGCTCCTTTTACGTGAGCGATGTCTGTGTCACAATCTCCGTATACCTGCCAGTATTGTCCGTAGGTAGTGATACTACTGAAAGTTTCGTATATACCGTTGACAGCCATTTCCATTTTGCCAGTAGTATCGAAGTAGGTATCTGCGCTGTATTTTCCGTAAGTTTCTTCTTCTAGCTGATCAAGACAAGAGGTAGAAATAACTCCTGTGAAGAGAGCGAATGCACTTACTTTTATTATATTTACTATTCTATTTGTTTTCATAATTTCAAATTATTGTCAGGTTAAAATGAAAGATTTAATCCGAATACGAATGACAAGCTTCTTGGATAAGCACCCCAGTCAACGCCTGGAGTCAGACCTCCGTTCGGTTTGGTATTAACTTCCGGATCATAACCAGAGTAACCGGTAATGGTAAACAGATTGTATGCAGAAGCATACACACGAAGGTTGCTGATATATGCTTTTTTCAGCCATGTTTTCGGGAACGTATAACCGAAAGTGACATTGTTCAGGCGTAAGAATGAAGCGTCTTCTACATATCCGGAATGGAAAGCTAAATTGCTGGATCCTTCGATGGATGCATAGTTTGCATTACGGTTGAGGATGGCGAGTTTTTCAGGATCTTTGAAAACATTGGCACCTGTACCGTCAATATACGTGAAACGTTCGGCTGCATTCGCTAATGAATTACGGTTCTTGTTATTCATTTTGGTAAAATACATCTTATTAGCGTTGTACACATCACCACCAATCTGGAAATTCAGACCGATAGAAAGATCGAAACCTTTGAAAGTGAAGTTGTTGATAAATCCACCGATAATATCCGGAGTTGCATTTCCGATCACGGTTTTATCATCCGAAGTGATACCTTTCACACCGTCTGTATCTTTAAATTTCCAGTATCCGGGTTGTATGCTGGCATCATAAGAATTGCCTTCTCCGTTCAGTACATATCCGCCGTTACCGCTGTTTGCAGCATTGTCCCAGTGGAAATCTTCCACCATATAGATTCCTTTTCCGTCCAGCTGATAGCCGTACATCTGTCCCATGGATTGTCCTACAGCGATGATATAATCGTCATCGTTAAATTCAGATACAGTTGACCATCCGGAACGTTCAGTGAAATAATCTGCATCGGCCAGAGCTACAATCTTATTCTTGTTGTGAGCAAAGTTCAGGTTACTTTCCCAAGTGAAGTTTTTGTTTCTGATATTAATGGTATTAATAGAAACTTACCACGATTGCGCGTTTCACCTACATTCTTCATAACGGTTGTATATCCTGATAATCCGGGAAGTTTTGAATTCAACAACAGATCTTTGGTCTGGTTATTATAGATATCGATCGTAGCCTGAATACGTTGATCAAGGAAGCCCATTTCAAGGCCTAAGTTGGCTGTAATGTTAGTTTCCCATTTGAGGTTCGGATTGGGAAGCTGTGAACTTGCATAAGTCGGTACTAATTGATCTTCATAACTGGTGTTGCCGGAGCCCATGATGGCTAATGAACGGTAACTACCGATATTGTCATTACCTGCCATACCATATCCGAATCTAACTTTCAGATTTGAGAATACATTCAGATTTTTGATGAAATCTTCTTCAGAAGCACGCCATGCGACAGAACCGGCAGGGAATACTCCCCATTTATTGTTCTTACCGAAACGATTGGAACCATCGGCACGAACGGTTACAGTAGCAAGATATTTACTTTTGTAGTTATAGTTGGCACGACCGAAGAAAGATATTTTACGGTATTTGTAATGTGTCGTAGAAGGTACATTAGGATTGGTTCCCAATGAGAAATCGTCAAAACCAAAGTTTACATCAGGGAAATTGGTATTTGTCACTGACAATGTTTTTGTTTCGAGCATATAGTCTTCCTGGCCTACCAATACATCAAATGAATGTCCGTTCTTAAGTTTCGGGGTATAAGTCACGGTGTTGTTATATTGCCAGCCGTTATAGTCATTGATGTTCTTTGTTCCGTAAGGAGCTCCACTATTAATAGCCTGGCGACTCTGTGCCTGATAGAATACATCATTATTCAGGCGACGTTCACGAAGACCTACAGAACCGCGATAGATGAGATTGTCTAATATTTTAAACTGTACTTCTCCATTGATTTGTAGACTCTTATTTTCTTTAGTACGTTCTTCTGCCTGAATGGAGATCAATGGGTTTTGCATCTGGTTACCACTGTCTTCATCAGTAATCGGGTCACGTTGGAGGGTTAACAAATCAGAGTCGTTACCATATTTACCAATAACAGGACGATATTGGAGGATATGCTGCATACGGCTGAAATATCCGGATTCGTTCAGAGAACCCAATCCTTCAGAAGTTTCGTTGCTGTAGTTAGCATTGAAGGTGACTTTTAACCGCTTGTTGACATCCTGTGTAAATTTAGCACGGATATTGGTACGGGCAAAACCACTTCCCTTCATAATTCCATCATCACTGGTACGTGCTATTGAAATGTTGTAACTGGAAGTCTTGGTTCCTCCACTGATACTTACTTTGTGGTTTTGAGAAATAGGGCTGTTACTGCCGAATACTTCATCCTGCCAGTCTATACCTGCACGATTGCCATAAACACTTGGAATATTTTGATAAGCTGCATACATCTGATCCAGAATGGTACCCCCGTTTTCATCATAAGGGTCTGCATAATATTTCAGATAAGTTTGTTTGTCGGAGTCTGCACCGATCATTGCACGTTCATATTCCAATTTTGCGAATTGTTCTGTGCTGAGAAGGTCAATTCTCTTTGTCAGTTTCTTGAAACCTACATACATGTCATAGCTAACGGTCGCTTTGCCTTCTTTACCGGATTTTGTTGTAATAAGGATTACACCGTTTGCTCCTGCAGAACCATAAATGGCTGTTGATGATGCATCTTTCAATACATCAATAGATTCAATATCACTCGGATCGAGTCCGTTCATGCCATTCTCACTTTGGAAACCATCTATAATATATAGAGGTTCATTACTCTGTGTGATTGACATTCCACCACGTACACGTACTGAGATTTCTGCATCGGGGGAACCTTGAGATTGAATTACCTGCACACCGGCTATTTTACCAGCTAATGCCTGTGTTACACTGGAAACCGGTATTTTACTTAATTCACCTCCCTGAACGGAAGAAACGGAACCAGTTAAGTCGCGACGCTTAGTGGTAGCATAACCAATTGCTACAACTTCGTCCAGTTGAATAGAGTTGGGGACTAGAGTCACATTGATCTGGCTACGACCGTTGACCGGAATTTCTTGTGTATCCATACCTATATAGGTAAATACCAGTACGTCTTTTGCTGCGTTATTTACCTTTAATGAGTATTTCCCATCGATATCAGTGATGGTACCTGTGCCGGTGGCACCTTTTATAACTACATTGGCACCAATTACTTCAAATCCGTCACTGTCTATTACTTTACCTGTAACAGTAAGGCTCTGTGCCTGTATGTTAAGGCCGACAAATAGAAAAATTGCCGTGAAAAGGAATTTTTGAAAATTTTCCATAACAATTAAATAAAGGTTGTACTTTGAATTTTTATTCTGTCCAAAAATATTGCAAATCTCTAAAACGATTAATTCCTATTGTCTTTAGTTTATTTAAAAATCGCTTTATGTCTTTCACTTTTGTTCATAACTCTTTCATTTATGTCTAAAAAATGTGCTAAGAGCTTAAACTATTCTATTTTTATATAGATTTGGTGATAGATATTCTGTAGATAATCACCGTTTTTTTTCTCTTTTTGTGGTATGTTTTTTAACGTGTTCGATATGAGATTGATTCAGATATCCATCGTTTTTTCGTGTATAGAGGGATTAGCTTGGTTGGTGAGTAAAAATACCTCTTCCTCTCTCTACATTTTATGAACAGGCTGATTGAGTTTTATGTGAGGAGAACGTGTGCCAAATTGTAGTATACAGAGGAAAATCTTACTTTATCACAAAGCTACTGATTTGATACGTTCCACACATTGTTTTTTTGTTGCATTAACATTGTTAACGTCGCTTTTTTAACAAGATGAGGTTTATATGCAAGATTGTACACTTTAATACCTCAATATTGTACAATCTTGCCATGCAAAAGTGTACAATATTGAGGTATTAAAGTGTACAATCTTATATTTCTTAAAAATAGAGCTTGCTAGTCTTTGATTATCATTGATTTACGATTCGTAAACGTACTGTGCTCTATGCTGAATTTCACTTTGTGTGAATGTCTGTAATTGTTCTTTTCGCAACCAAATATTCAAGCAATGATTGCCAAGTACAAAAAAACTTATGCCAGACTTCCTATTTCATCCAGATTCTTTTGGATGTCTTCATCACTGAGTGAGTAATTCACCAAGTCTCCTGCCAGGAACTTATCGTATGAGGGCATATCGATAAGTCCGTGACCGGAAAGGTTGAACAGAATAACTTTCTCTTCACCTGTCTCTTTACATTTGTTTGCTTCACGGATAGCAGCAGCGATAGCGTGACAAGATTCCGGGGCAGGAATAATACCTTCGACCTGTGCAAATAAGCAACCGGCTTCAAAAGATTCTAGCTGCTTGATGTCTACTGCTTCCATCAGTCCGTCTTTCAACAATTGAGAAACAATAACGCCTGCACCATGATAACGAAGACCACCGGCATGAATGTTGGCTGGAGCGAAGTTGTGTCCTAATGTAAACATGGGAAGCAACGGGGTATATCCGGCTTCGTCTCCAAAATCATACTGAAATTTACCACGTGTCAGTTTGGGACAGGAAGCTGGCTCGGCTGCAATAAAACGGGTTTTTTTACCGTCTAGAATGTTGTGACGCATGAAAGGGAAAGCGATACCTCCAAAGTTTGAACCGCCTCCAAAGCAAGCAATCACCATATCGGGATATTCTCCTGCCATCTCCATCTGTTTTTCGGCTTCCAGTCCGATGATTGTTTGATGAAGTGTAACATGGCTAAGTACAGAGCCGAGGGTATATTTACAGTTCGGAGTGGTACGGGCAAGCTCGATAGCTTCGGAAATGGCTGTACCCAATGAACCCTGATAATTGGGATGGGCGGTCAGTATATCTTTTCCGGCACGGGTAGACATAGAAGGAGAGGGAGTGACCTGTGCTCCGAAGGTTTGCATGATACTACGACGATAGGGCTTCTGTTCATAACTGATTTTCACCTGATAAACGGCAGCTTCCAGCCCGAAAAGCCGGGCAGCATAAGCAAGAGAAGCTCCCCATTGTCCTGCACCTGTTTCCGTGGTTACATTGGTTACTCCTTCCTGTTTGCAATAGTAAGCTTGCGGGATAGCAGAGTTTAATTTGTGTGAACCCATTGGGCTGACACTTTCATTCTTAAAATAGATATGTGCCGGAGTTCCCAGAGCTTTTTCCAGTCCATAAGCACGTACCAGCGGAGTACTACGGTAGTATTTATACATTTCGCGTACCTCTTCGGGGATCTCGATCCAGGCATCAGTCTGGTTCAACTCCTGACGTGAGAGTTCTTCTGCAAATATGGGAAAAAGGTCTTCTGCTTTTAAAGGTTGCTTTGTACCGGGGTGTAAAGGAGGCATCGGCTTGTTTGCCATGTCAGCCTGAATATTGTACCAGTAGTGTGGAATTTCTTCTTCGGGTAGCAGGTACCTCTTTGTCTTGTTACTCATGATATTGTAAATTTTAATATTTTGATTGCCAAAAATAGGTATAATTTTTAATACAACGATTAAATAGTCAACAAAGAATCGAATTTGTTGTTATTTTAATTAAGTTTGCACCTTCACACATTGACACATTATTTATCATGAAAATTTATCATAAAATATTGTTGTATCAGAATAAGTTACTACAGCCTTATGTTCGTGTTTTGCTCAGGCTAATAGCTGCTTTTACTTATGTAGCCTCATTACTATTGATAGTAGGAGTAGTTTATGAACATGGGTTTCCACTTTCAAGTGTGGATGTGGAGCATCTTAAAATATTATATAAGGCTGTCTGGATTATCTTTTTGATAGATGTGACCTTGCACTTCCTGTTGGAATACAGAGATACAAAAAAGAATTATCGTAAACTGGCATGGGTGTTGAGTGGCTTACTTTATCTGACACTCATTCCCGTTATTTTCCATCAACCTGAGGAGAGTGGGGCGATTCTTCATTTTTGGGAATTCCTGAACAGTAAGTTTTATCATGTAACCCTTTTATTACTTTTTTCTTTTCTTAATTTGTCTAATGGTCTGGTACGGCTGTTAGGACGCAGGACGAATCCTTCATTAATTCTGGCGGTGAGTTTTCTGGTGATTATACTGATAGGTACGGGATTGTTATTACTGCCACGTTGTACGGTAGAGGGAATATCTATTTCGTGGGTGGATGCATTGTTTACTTCAACAAGTGCAGTGTGTGTGACAGGTCTTGTGCCGGTGGATGTATCTGCTACTTTTACCCCCTTGGGACTTACGGTGATTATTCTGTTGATACAGGTCGGTGGGTTGGGAGTAATGACATTGACCAGTTTCTTTGCTATGTTTTTCATGGGAAATACTTCGTTGTATAATCAATTGGTGGTACGTGATATGGTGAGTTCTAATTCATTGGGTTCATTACTATCCACACTGTTGTATATATTGGGTTTTACGTTAGTGATAGAGGGTATGGGAATGCTGTCTATCTGGCTGGGCATTCATGGTACATTGGGGATGGACCTGCAGGAAGAGTTGGCTTTCTCTGCTTTTCATTCCATCTCGGCATTTTGTAATGCCGGATTCTCTACCCTTCCGGGTAATCTGGGTAATCCGATGGTGATGACCGGGCATAACTCTCTGTATATTTCTGTTTCTTTATTGATTATTTTGGGTGGTATTGGGTTTCCTATCCTGGTGAATTTTAAAGATATTGTGCTTTACCATTTGCACCGTTTCTGGAAGTTTGTGCGTACACTTAAATTGGATAAACATAGAGTACAGCATCTTTATAATCTGAATACGAAAATTGTATTGATTATGACTTTCCTGCTTCTCGTATTGGGTACACTCGCCATTGCCGCCTTTGAATGGAATGGTTCTTTTGCCGGTATGTCTGTAGCGGATAAGTGGACACAGGCATTTTTCAATGCTACCTGTCCGCGAACGGCAGGGTTCAGCAGTGTGGATCTGACAAGCCTGAGTATACAGAGCATATTGATTTATATTTTGCTGATGTGGATAGGTGGTGCAGCACAATCTACGGCAGGTGGAGTCAAAGTCAATGCTTTTGCCGTTGTAGTGATGAATCTTATGGCAGTGCTGCGTGGTACAGATCGTGTAGAAGTTTTTGGGCGTCAGCTTTCACATGATTCGATCCGTCGTTCTAATGCAACGGTAGTTATGTCTCTTGGGGTGTTGTTTCTGTTTGTATTTATATTGAGCATACTGGAACCTAAAATGTCGATTATGACACTAACGTTTGAGTGTGTATCGGCATTGAGCACAGTAGGATCGAGTCTGAATGCCACGCCCTTACTTCGGGATGAGAGTAAGTTATTGGTGGCTTTGTTGATGTTTGTAGGTCGCGTAGGATTAATAACACTAATGCTGGGCATTGTGAGACAAAAGAAAAATACGAAATATCGTTATCCGAATGATAACATAATAATAAATTGAATAATATGTCAATTGGCACATTATTCAATCGGTACATTAAAAAAATATTGATATGAAATACATTATTATTGGTCTGGGAAATTATGGGCATGTGTTGGCAGAAGAGCTTTCTGTATTAGGGCATGAAGTGATAGGTGCGGATATCAGTGAAAGCAGGGTAGATAGTATTAAAGATAAGGTAGCTACTGCTTTTGTAATTGATGCAACAGATGAGTTATCGTTAGCAGTACTTCCGCTCAATAGTGTGGATATTGTGATAGTGGCAATCGGAGAGAATTTCGGTGCTTCCATTCGTGTAGTAGCGTTGCTAAAGCAAAAGAAGGTGCAACATATCTATGCGCGTGCTATTGATGCGGTACACCGTTCGGTATTGGAAGCTTTTAATCTGGAAAAAATACTGACTCCGGAAGAAGATGCAGCGCGTAGTCTGGTACAATTGCTGGATTTTGGAACTAATATGGAAGCATTCCGGGTAGATTCAGAATATTATGTGGTGAAGTTCTCTGTGCCGGAGAAATTTATCGGATATTTTGTCAATGAACTTAATCTGGATGAGGAGTTTCATCTAAAGTTGATAGGGTTGAAACGAGCAAATCGGATAGAGAATTGCTTAGGGATTTCACTGACGGAACACAGCATAGTAAATGAGCTTCCTGAAAATGATAAGATACAGGAAGGAGATGAATTGGTGTGTTATGGTAAATACAGGGACTTCCAGAAGTTCTGGAAGGCATTATAACATTAAAGTTAATAATGGGCATTGTCTGCCACGTAGCTTTCTTCTGTGTATAAAACGTTATAAAGTTCAGACTTAGGTTTTATTATACTCTAAAAAATATTCCTTGTTATTTTCGTTTTCAGAAAATAGCAAGGAATGTATATTTTAAGTGAGTTATTATTTATCTGTTAGCTTTCAAAGCTTCTTCCAGATCGATACCCAGTGCTTTGGCAACGCCTGCTCCATATGCCGGGTCTGCTTTATAGCAATTACGTACGTGACGTTGTTTAATGAAGAGTTCGGAATCTCCCATGGCACGCGCTGTGTTTTCAAACAGTAGCTGTTGCTCATCTGCCGGCATTAGTCGGAAGAGATCGCCTGGTTGGCTGTAATAATCGTCATCATACTCCCGTTCATTATAATTATAAATATCACCATGAACCTTCAAAGGTGGTTCTTTCTTTTCAGGCGAGTCTTTCCATTCGCCATAACTGTTGGGTTCATATCCTTTGGTAGCACCATAATTACCGTCTACACGCATAGAGCCATCGCGATGGTAGGAATGGAACGGACAGCGAGGTTTGTTAACCGGTATCTGTTCCGAATTAACGCCCAGGCGATAACGCTGTGCATCTCCGTAGGAGAACAAACGGCCTTGTAGCATTTTGTCGGGAGAGAATCCAATACCTTCTACAATGTTTATCGGATTGAAGGCAGCTTGCTCTACTTCTGCAAAATAGTTCTCAGGATTACGGTTCAGTTCAAGAATGCCTACGTCTTGTAGCGGAAAGTCTTTGTGTGGCCATACTTTAGTCAGGTCAAATGGGTTGATGCGGTAATTGTCTGCTTCTTCTTCCGTCATCACTTGAATCTGGAACAGCCATTTTGGATAATCACCTTTTTCAATACTTTCGAATAAATCGCGTTGGTGTGATTCACGGTCTTTGGCAACAATGGCTTCAGCTTCCTGGTCAGTCAGATTCTTGATACCTTGCAGGGTACGCAGATGGAATTTTACCCAGATACGCTCGTTTGCGGCGTTATAGAAACTATAGGTATGGCTGCCGAATCCATGCATATGACGGTAGGAATAAGGAATGCCACGCGGGCTCATAGTGATGGTTACCTGGTGTAATGCTTCGGGTAGCAGTGTCCAGAAATCCCAATTACTGTTAGGGCTACGCATGTTTGTTTTTGGATCTCGTTTGATGGCATGATTGAGGTCAGGAAACTTCAGAGGATCACGTAAAAAGAATACCGGGGTATTGTTTCCTACCAGGTCCCAGTTACCTTCTTCCGTATAAAATTTCATGGCAAAACCACGAATATCACGTTCTGCATCGGCAGCTCCGCGTTCACCGGCTACGGTAGAGAAGCGGACAAAACACTCTGTTTTCTTTCCTATTTCGCTGAATATGGCCGCACGGGTATACTTTGTAATGTCATGCGTTACAGTAAATGTTCCGTAAGCTCCGGAACCTTTGGCATGCATACGTCTTTCAGGGATTACTTCCCGGTCAAAATGAGCGAGTTTTTCAATTAACCATGGATCTTGCAAGGTGATAGGGCCACGAGGACCTACTGTCTGTGAATTCTGATTGTCGGCAACAGGGCGGCCGTTGGCAGCTGTAAGTTTCTTTTCTTCCATAAATGTGTAGTTTGTGAGAGTTTATAAATATATAACAAAGATAGGGGAGATTTGCTCAGGTTCCGGAGCAGATATTTTCTATGAGAAAATAGAAAAAACGATAAGGTTTGTAAAGATGCAGAGGAATCGTTTATTAATTGTTAAAAAAGTGAGAACAGACTAAACTTATTGGGTTTCAGTGAGTCGTATATTCAGTTGCAACAAAAAAACTGATAATTAATCAACTTAAAAGCAAAGGTTAGTATGAAAAGAATAGTATTTTTAATGGTTACCCTCTTTCTGATGGGTAGTGTAGTGATGGCACAGGGACAACGGGGCGAACATAAGAAAATGACTCCGAAAGAACGTGCGGAACAAATGACAGAACGTATGGTTAAGGAATACTCTTTGAACGATACGCAGAAGAAACAATTGTTTGAAGTAAATCTTGCACAGTGTGAGAAGATGGGAGATCGTGCTTCGATGCGTCCGCAGAGAGATGGAAAGAAAGCACCTGAAATGACGAAAGAAGAACGTGAAAAGATGCGTGCAGAGATGAAAGCTAACAGTGAGGCTTACAATGCGCAGCTGCAAAAGATAATGACTAAAGATCAATATGCTTCTTATACCAAGAAGCAGGCTGAACGTGAACAGCGGATGAAGGATGGACGCAGACAGAAAAAGTAGCTTAACTTTCAACCTTGAATTCTTGTGTATATCCGGCTCTTTTTGTTCCTTTGTCGTCATAAATTAAAGAACGGATTAAAGATGAAGAGATTCATATATTTGTTTATTCTGTCACTGTTAGTAGGGTTAACTGCTTGTGGCGGTGGAAGTAAGAAAACGGATGAAGGTTCATTGATCCTCATGCAGGATAGTGTAGATAGCCGGGGATTGCAGCGTATGCAGGTATCGAAAGCCGAAGTGGATATTAAATTTAAGGGGAAGGATTACCACTCTTTTATTTCTCGTACTCCTGATGAGGACCTGCCGTTTGTGAAGAATGAGATGGGGAATACTTTTGTTGACAACAAGATTCAGCTCCGTTTGACCCGTGGCAATGAGCAGGTCTTTAATATGACTTTTACAAAGAAGAACTTTTCTTCTATTGTAAGTGATGATTTCTTGTCGAAATCTATTCTTGAGGGGATGGTGTATAATAAGACTACACCTCAAGGTATTGTCTATGCGGCCAGTGTGTGTTATCCGCAGACAGACTTGTATGTTCCTATCTCTATAACGATTACTGCCGATGGTAAGATGACAATGGAAAAGGAGGAGTTGCTGGAGGAAATATATGAAGAAGACAGTATTTAAACTCTCTGATATGTTTTGACAGCATATTTACACAAATATGATAATTTTTAAAACAATTGAAAGGTAGCCCTGTGGCTACCTTTTGTACTTTAGCGGAGTCAATAAATTTTATAAATATGATGAACACACAACTTTATTTATGCTCCGCAGCTTTGCTGCTGACTGCTGCTCAGACCAAAGCAGCCGATAAGCAAAAAGAACGGCCAAATATTCTTTGGCTTACTTTTGAAGACACGAGCTCTTATGAGTTTGGTTGTTATGGAAATGCGCAAGTACATACGCCCAATGTAGACGGACTGGCTTCTAAAGGGATACAGTTTATGAATGCATGGTCGGTGGCACCACAAAGTTCTGCTGCACGTTCTTCGCTTATTACCGGATGTTATTCCAGCACATATGGTATGGATGTTCACCCGGTACCCTATGATACTCCGGAGAATATCTTTTTCCCACAATGGTTGAGGGATGCCGGTTATTATTGTACGAATAATAGCAAGACACACTATAACTCGACTACAGATAATAAGATCTGTTGGGATGAATGCACAAAAACGGCTTCTTATAACAGTCCTAAACGTGAAAAAGACCAACCTTTCTTTGCAGTATACAATACGGTTACCTCTCATATGGGGCGTGTACGTACCTTTCATATGGATGGGCGTCGTGATTATACAAAGGAAGGTATTTATCCTGATAAACTGATCCTCCCGCCTCATGTGCCCGATCTTCCGGAAGTACGTTCTGACTATGCCGGACATTTGGAGGCTGCTCAGGATGTGGATACATGGGTCGGCTTTTTTCTCAAGGATCTGAAGGAACACGGTTTGGTCTCCTTAGA
>OBXH01000462.1_pt1 | contig 39938 bp, 43 predicted proteins | sample 1538101 | NCBI WGS metagenome assembly OBXH01 (sample SAMEA2580141, study PRJEB22360) | human gut metagenome | biome: human gut; feature: human-associated habitat; material: faeces | place: Denmark | collected 2008/2010 | reverse complement strand
CCCCGCACCATAATCTTACAGGAGAATGCGTTCATCTACGTCAGTAAAAAATGACTCTGCACGCACTGAAATACAGAAGACAGAGATAAACACTCAGGGAATTTAAATATATTCATATAACAAAACGACATATATTTATTCCCGACCTGTCATAAAAACACCCCGGCCGGAAAAGATACCATCCCGATTAACAGCGCTGAGCAGACAGCATATTCACCGTAACACCGTCTGACGAAAAATATCACTGTTGTCGCGCCACTCATCGGATTTCATGCAGGTTACAGCCATGTTAAATTGATATTTAATTTCCTGAGACAACGCAGGACGTATTAAAAATTATTCACAGCGCAAATGTAAGTACTCCGCTTAAAGGTATTTTTGCGCGTGCTGTCTTTGTCGCCGGATTTGTTCGTACTGTTCCGGTATAAGTCACCGTCTCATGTACATCGTCCGGGGGAATATCAACCGTACTGATATCATGACTCCGCTTCTGCCGGGGACTTCTTCTGCCATTCCCCTCCTGCCCACTGGCGTTAGCGGGCGCCCGGCGCTGAGACAGGTATGACGCTGATTCTGATTATTAATAAACGACGTAACACAGGATATTTATGAAAATTACGGATCACAAACTCCCGGAAGGTATTGCCCTGACACTCCGGATGCCCGAAGGAAATCAAAAACCGCCTTTGATTATCTTATGTCACGGATTTTGCGGTATCCGGAACGTTCTGCTCCCCTCCTTTGCGAATGCGTTTACAGAGGCCGGATTCGCAACGATTACTTTTGATTATCGTGGATTCGGTGAGAGTGAAGGTGAGCGGGGCCGCCTGGTTCCGGCAATGCAGACCGAAGATATTATTTCAGTTATCAGCTGGGCAGAACAACAGACAGATATTGATAATCAGCGTATCGGACTGTGGGGCACATCGCTGGGTGGCTGTCATGTTTTCAGTGCAGCAGCGCAGGATCAACGGGTGAAATGTCTGGTCAGCCAGCTGGCCTTTGCTGACGGTGATACTCTGGTTACCGGAGGGATGAGTGAGCCGGAGAGAACATCATTTCTGTCCACACTGAATAAAATGGCAGAGAAGAAGAAAAACACCGGTAAAGAGATGTTTGTGGGGGTTACCCGGGTACTGAGTGATAATGAATCGAAGGAGTTCTTCGGGAAAGTCAAAATCCGGCATCCCGGAATGGATATAAAAATCCCCTTCCTTACCGTAATGGAAACATTGCAATATAAACCGGCGGAGAGTGCAGCCAGAGTACAGTGTCCTGTGCTCGTTGTTATTGCGGGCAGGGATAGCGTTAATCCTCCGGAGCAGGGGAAAGCATTATATGATGCTGTTGCTTCTGCTGATAAAACATTATACGAGGAAGCGGCAGCCCGGCATTATGATCTTTATGAGGGTGAGTTTTTTGAACGTGTCGTTGCAGTACAGACGCAATGGTTTAAAAAGCATCTTTAACGGTCAGTGTGAATACGGATAAAGGCCCGTTGAAGTAAGCTTAAGATGATTATGCGTTGCTTCAGCGGCCATATTTCCATAAAGGTCAGCGCAATGATGGCGGGGATGCGGACCATTACCCCGGCGAATCTCAGCATCTTTCAGTCAGGGATGTTTTCCGCACGGCAGATGCGCAGCAACGGCCGTGATTTGTCATACCATCAGTGATGGGACAGACGCCATTCCTGAATATCAGCCTGTATTCCCTTTCGTGCGTGCCTCCTGAATGTCCTTGTACGGTGAAAATGTTCAGGAGGCTCCGGCACCGGAACTGCGCGCGAAGGCCGGTTTGTTTAAACCTGCAGGTTACAAACAGGTGATGGTCGTGCAACAGTCACTCATCGGATTTCATGAACGTTATCATTATATTAAATTAATGTTGTACCCTGTGTGGTACGCAAGAAGCACGTAGAGCAGAAACTATAAAAACATTACCCTTGATCAAAACGTAAGTGATTCCCCCTTTCCTGAAGGGGGTTTTTTATTCAACGTTCCCTTCGCCGCCGGAAGTGTTCATACCGCTCCCGCAGAATACGTTCACCCGTGGCCTCCCGTATCCGCGCATGGTACTCCTGCTCCCTGCTCCTTTTGAACTCGCGCCGTACTGCCATTGCATTCACAATACCGGCCACACAGCAGATAATGACAAGCAGACACAGCACTGTTGAAAAAAACCACATACCGTTACTCCTGTAAAACACGGTACCGGTATCATGCTGCTTTCGCCACAGGCAGGCAATATCCTGCCACCGGGCCACTCAGGCAGCGAAGACAGAGAAAGAGACATCCGTGAGCGCCAGGCAGTCATCCCTGAGACTGTAAAACCAGTCTCAGGAGCGCCCGGACATACGAAGTAAACGGTCATGTGCACGGTACAACGCTGTCGGTATATAACAGGACACCATGTCCGGGTGAGAAATCATTCCGCCACCGGTTCAGCGCTACCGTCCGTTGTCAGTGTGGCCTGTCTTTCCTGCCAGCGGCGCTCCCGGATGGCCAGCCAGCGCCGGGCATTTTGTGCCTCATCCTCAGAAACCTGTCCGGCAGGCTTACCGTCGAGGTCATAGCGGGTGACACCGGTGACAGAGGTACGCAGCAGATAGACACGGCGGGAGGTGATACAGGATGCGGCACAGTCCCATTCATCCCGGGTGAGTCCGGCTTCAGGGTGCTCAGCCAGCCAGGCAGGAATATCCCGGGAGATACCGACCTTAAGCGGCAGAAAACCACCATCTTCAGCGCGAAGATGCGGGAAAAGCACTTTGACCTTTTTCATACACTGGTCAGTGAACTCACGGGTCCAGTGTGCTCTGAGGGGCCTGCGTGGAGGTCTTCCTTTCTTTTTCTTTCCGGAGGCAGCCGGCGCCTGAGCCCCATCCGGGATGGGTGTGGTCAGATTCCTCCCCGCATCAGCAACAGGAACAGGCTCTTCCGGTACAGACGGAATAACCGTCTCTGTTTTATCGGCGACAGGTGTTGGTGAAATAACGCGCCGCTTTTTCACCACAATCACGGGCGTTTTCTTTTCCTGGTTTCTGGCCATAAATCTCCCGACAAGATTAAATTCCGGTCAACAATATCATTATACAGCGAATAATATCATCATACATCACGTCTGATTACCCGTGATTCTGTCCTGGTGACATAAGTACAGTTATCCGGAACATCTTCCATAATAAAAGACAGGGCTCCGGTTTTTACATTACCGCCTGTTTTACATTAAATCCGGAATACACGCACGGGCACCGGTATCAATATTATCACCAGTAACAATATAATTTTCTCTGCTGTCAGAGGGCTTTTCGCCCGTGGTTGTGTTCTGCCTGATAATCACATTCTCACCGATATTCACATTACCGTGAATGGTGATACCTTTACCAGCCCGAGCGCCAGGGCCGATATCCCCCCTGCTTTGCCGCAGGCCAGTTTTTTATCTTTATCGCCCATTTTCGTTGTTGTTGATTACCTGAATGACCGGACGTCACCAGAGAGGAAACCGCCCTGTCCCTGCATGCCCTTTCAGATAAGGCGGTGAATAACGAGCTTATCCCGCGTGATAACGCCGGCTTTCCGGTATTCCGGGAGATGGTATCTGCTCTGAGAATAAAAATGTGGCAATATGGAAACAGGACAGCAGAAAAATCATTATGATGTTTTTTCAGCAAACAATGAGGACATCTGAGTTTTATATCACCAGATAAAACCACGCAACCAGCATAAATATTACTGAAATGATAATGTTTTATTTATCACTTCGGTTATATTCAATAAACATAATAACTTTCTCTGAAATCACAGGTCCGGCCATTGCAGTTGTTTCAGACGTTGATTAGGATGCCAGTGCATTTGCAGGGATGGTTTGTGTATCCACCGGGTATAATGCGTGACATCATTAATTTCAACACTGACTGTGCGATTGTCTGTTATGCCTGCCCGGTGGGCAGGCTTTTTTTCATGCGCACAAAAAAGAAGTGACTGACAGGAAACCGGATACAGGAAAAGAAAAAGTACAGTTTGAATTATTGTTACTTGCCGGGGAGTTTAAGAAACAATGTTTGCTCCTGGCTTTTTGATGGCTTAAAACCATGATGAATATAAAACTGTTTTGCGTTTTCCGTAAGCGCATGAACCATAATTGCACGCACACCGATATTTTCGGCAACCCTGTAACAACGACAAACAGCATCATGAAGTAAATCTGCGCCAAGCCCTTTTCCACGGAATGACACATCAACGGCCAGGCGTGCAAGTATAATAACAGGTATAGGGTCTGGCATATTGCGCCGAAGGTTGCCTGCAGCCTCTGTATGATTAACACTCCCGGTGGCCAGAGAGTAAAAACCGACTATTTGTTGCGAACCTTTTCTGCATACAACAAAAGTCCGTGTGGCTCCGAGAGCCTGATTTTTCAGCCCCTTCTGCTTTAACCAGTCATCAAGCACAGCTTCACCACTGACAAATTCAGCGGCCTGATGAAATGAGGACAAAGGTTCTGGTGCTGTTACACCTCCCATTGAGGTTTCCTCGCCAGCAGTTTTTCGATGGCAGTCTCATCAGCAACCGGAGCATCAAGCATTTCGATGAACTCTTCATATTGCCTGTCATTAAAATTAAACACCCGCCGGTCAAGAATAATATCTTCAGCAGCTTTACAGGCCATTTCCAGAATGAAGTCTGTACGCGACTTATGAAGAATTTCTGCAGCGGTATCAATGAGTATCCGCTGAGATTCTCTTGCCCTGAGATTGAGCTGAACACCTGATTTCATAAAGCCTCCGTATATCATTTGCTTTACAACAATAGCACAGTGACGACATATAGCAAATGATATACACAAAGTCACAGGTTACTGATGCCGCGCCAGCGGCATGGAAGGCGGCACTCAGTTGTTTCATATGATACCGGAGTAAAACCGCCGGAGCCCGGCGTAAGCCGGTACGTACTGATAGATTTCACCTTACCCACCCCTGGCCCTGCAAAGCCAAACCCGCTTTCAGCCATGACAGAGCCTCTGTGCGCGGTCGGAGTGGTCCCGACAAGGGTTTACCCGCAGTCGGGGCGTATCTCCGCGTTAGCGGGCCGTCAGGGCCGCTTACGAGCGTGTACTTAACACTTCCAGCCAGAACACTGACAGCGATGACAATGTAGTTACAACATTCATAATTAAAAGCGACTCTGTTCCGGCCCTTTGGGCCGGGGCAGGGCCGCTTTTCAGTTATGAGGAGGGGCTTTGTGGTTTCAGTTCTGCGCGGAACTGGTTTTTTTCCGGGGGCTATATTTGCATGTTGTAACTAAATTGACTCCGCTCGGGGCCCGCCGCTTGCGGTGGGAGGTGTATATCTGTCTGTCCACAGGACAGGCAGTGAACAGGTTTTCTTTTTAAATGGAAGTAATTAAGTAGTTTAAAGGAAATACAGTACTGGAGTTTAAAAGAAACATTGCACCCTGTAACGCCTGCGGCTGGCGCTTTATGACATGAATGGTTGTAACCTTATGGAGAAGTCCCTTGCAGTAAAATGTGGACAAGCGGAATTCCCTGTCTGTGAGACGTGTTTTGCGTGAAAAACAGGGGGAGCATGACTGACCGGAAGGCATATGATGAGGCTGTTTTTGTGTGTGGTGCTGTTTTTTTGTGCACTGGCGGGCTTCAGGCGTGCGGATGCCTCCGGCGCAGGCCGGATTATTCAGTAAAGGTCACTCTCAGGGTGAGGCTGTGGCCAGCCGTGTGTAGTTGTTGTTCCGCGACATTATCATGCGTTCCTTCACGCGACGGTCGATTTCGCGCTTCACGGCCTCCAGGCTTCCCCGAAAACGCCCTTCCGCAATTTCACGCGTCAGCTGCCGTTTCACCAGGGTGACAATGTCCTGGCGGGTCCGGCCTGCATCGCGGCGCGCGCGGGCACGTTTCATGCCGCGGGACTTCAGCTCTGCCTGATAGCTGCGGAATCGCTCACGCACAAAACGCCAGGCTCTCGCTATCAGTTCATCCATACCCAGCGCATCCAGCCCCTGCTTTTTGCGCAGCCTGTTTTCCCATTCCACGCGGCTGCGGCGTGCGGAAGCCACTGCCTCTTCTGAGATATCGAGAGAGGCAAACAGTGCCGGCGTGAACGTGATGTCGGTCGGGATATTGCAGCCAATTGTCGGGTCGTATTCCGTCTGATAGGTCATCAGCCCCAGCTCTGCCAGGAACTTCAGGGCACGGGTGGCGCGGGTGATGGAGAGTTTTCCGGCACCGGACTCTGTCGCCAGTCCGCACTCAATGGCCAGCGTGGTAATGGAACACTGGACGCGGTTGGCCAGCGGGTCATAGTGGAAACACAGCCCCTGCAGCAGCGCATCAATGGCCCGGCGACGCAGCACCGGTGGCATGCGCCGGCGCAGACCACGCGAACGGGCATGCGCCACATGAATGGCAAAATCAAAACGGGAGGTGAAGCCCACCGCCTTTTCCATCAGTTTTTCGCAGAACTTCAGCGTTCCGGCACCTTCACGGGGTGTGAACACCGGATTCGGGTTCTTTACCTGGCGGTAATACGTTTGTTGAAGATCAGCCACACCATCCTGCGCTTATGTTGCACAGAAGGAGTGAGCACAGAAAGAAGTCTTGAACTTTTCCGGGCATATAACTATACTCCCCGCATAGAGCAACAGCTTCTATGCAGTTTCTTGTTAGCCCCGGTAATCTTCTGAGTCGCCAAACATAGAAAGATTATCGGGGTTTTCGGTTTTCTGGTTCCTGTAAATCCACATCAGAACCAGTTCCCTGCCACCTTACGGCGTGGCCAGCCACAAAATTCCTTAAACGATCAGCAATCTATCACGCACACCAGAAACAGGCAAGAATGTGATGTCGCTACATTTTAGTTAGCTAAAAGCACTCTTCTGCTTTATCAGTTCGGCAATCATCTCAGCCTGGGTAACGCCCTCAGCTTCACACATCACCTGCAATTGCGCTTTTAACGCAGCAGGAATGAACACTCTGAGTTCTTTATGTGTGGCTCGTTTTCTTGCCAGGGATGCCTGCTGACGTTCTGCAAGCGTCAGAGGATTACCTTTTCTGTATGCTCGCTTTGTACCTGATGAGGAAGTCACTGCATTTTCTGTCTGCGACATCTCGCCTCCTCAATACTTAAACAGGGATCGTTTCGCAGAGGATACTACAGTTTTTTGAAATCAGCGACTTGAGAATTGTGACGAAGATCTGTGTTGGCGCACAAATCAACGGGGATTACTGTCGTTTAATGTGATTTAAACTGTGAAATAGTATGGTTTTCAGTTATAGAAACGCCGGGAGCGGGGAAAACTTGCTTTTTCCCGTTTCCGGGGTTGGACAACTGAGCAACGCGAAGGCGTCAGCTACGATGTTCCGGTGACTGCTGATCAGCCCCTGTTGTATTCAGCCATTCTCCGGTCATCTGCAGCAGTTTTCTGGCATCGTGGCTTCTGAGCAACGGAATACCAGCCTGCCTCAGAACCTCTTCCAGAAGAATATCCCGGCGTCTGCGTTCCGGTCGTAAATGGCTGGCATCATCCAGCTCTACTGCTGCAACAATACTGAACGAACGCCGCTCAACGATAACCACATCAACATGCCACTGAGACACCATCCTGAATAACTGCCACCACTGGCGTGATCGTGGCCGGATATTCCCGTTCAGCTGGACGATATCCGCGACCCGTACCTGCGGACACAGATACCACCGCTTCATATCCACAATTCTGAACAGTCCTTTCATAAAACTGACTTCCCTTTCTGTCAGCAGCGTCTTCTGACGTTGCCAGCATTCACCGCTGGACAGTATTCGCTCTGCATCACCGGTCCGTATACCTGCCGCATGCAATTGCATCAGCAAAGGAGAATGCTGATTTACACTTCTGAGGATAATCCGGATAAGTAACGCTGCAATAATCAGAACAATGAGAATAAAAATCATCAACTTCATTATTTATCTGCTCCTGGCAATTAATTATTGCTGAATTATTACCTTACATATTTCCATATCTCTTTTGGTATCCTGTCATATAACTTTCCGGTGATTAATTCCGCTAACCGGTGGTCTGCTGCTGAATTAAATGACTCACGTTCACTGTTTGATAAACTGTCTCTGTTTTTATGAATAATTTTTTCCAGCGTATTGACTGATGAACATCGCCGTAACTGATACAGCCATTCCTGTTTTGTTTTTGCCATTTTTATTCCCGCTGAGAACAAATGAATGATAGGATTGCCATCGCTTTATTTACGGTGCCTCCATATCCAGGGGGGAACCGGATCAGCATCTGACCAGAGCCCACGTTTTTGTTGTCTGTCTTCGTTATGAAGGACAGGCAGCACGGGATCTGTGTTGTACTGCTCATATACCCAGGCAGCCCCGGCCCGAACCATAAACTGATTAATATTCATTCCGCCTGGTGCATAAACCTGCCCGGGAATACGACCATAACGATCTCGCTGAAAATATGTGATGGTAACCGTTTTTCCTGCAACCAGTGATTTCATCATGTCCATTTACCTCCGGTCATAATCCTGTTTCTTTTCCGGTGCATCAATATTTACCAGCCTGATCCGCACCGCCTTCATTGAGTCAATTACCTCGATGGTATCACCATCCAGTACACGAACAACCTGTCCATGAATATCTGCAGACAATACCGGCCATGAAAAGATAAATAATACCAGTGAAATATATTTCCTCATGTTATTCTCCATATCAAATAAATGGTACCTGTATTTCAGGCATCCTGAATATTGCGACACACATTGAATAACACCTTATCTTGTGAGATTAATCACAAAATATAAAATCACGACTTAATACGGAAAAAACTCTGTGCTACTCAGAACTGTCCGGTCATACTGCCCGACCGGATATTAAAAAAAGCAAATCTCATAAACTCCTTTCAGCCTTCTGACTTCTGGTGTAATGAAGGCTGCTTTTTTCGTTACACCCTTCCCCGGCAGCGCCGGTGGCAGTGTTCAGCCCTTTTTCGGGCAAACTGCTGCCAGTCTGTCCGGGGCGCAACATAAGCCGCCCGTCTCCATGCTTCTGCCGCTTCCATCCAGCGTCCACTGACCTCCAGAATAACGGCCCGGCTTCCGGCACGCTGCCAGCGCCAGACCTGACCGTTCAGTGAACTGTTTCTGAATCCATTCATCTTTACTGCTCCCCCTTTAATCAATTATTATGACTATGTTAAATAATCCAGTGGACCAACTTCCTTGTTCCTTACAAATACGGAAGTTATTTCCTTTTAAGCCTTATTGTTCTGCCTCCCTGCTTTGAGGGAGGCTTTTTTTATTGTTCATCCAGCACAGCCTGAAGTTCGGCTTTTCTCCGGTTCTGACGACGAATTTTTGCCAGACGCGCTGCCGCATACGCTTCCTCCTCCTGAGAAATATGCTCCGTTACATACCCTTCCGTGTCATACCGACAGGCACCGGCTTTCATGGCGCCAAGATAGCTTTCTGAACGGGTGATGGCCTTCAGCGCACGTCGCAGTTTTTTATGCGAGAGCGGGATATTCCGCTGCGCCACGTCTTCCAGTAACACGTCCCGGATACCGCAGGCCAGAAGCCGGGGCGTGTCACCGTCAAATAATCCCGGCCACCAGGGCTTCAGGGTGTTCACAGCCTCATCCAGCGTGGGCAGGTTCAGATAAATGGACAGCGCCTGTCTGGCCTGCGCTTTTTTTGCCGCCAGCTCTGCTTCCCGGGCCGCCTTCTCGGCCAGTTTCTGCTTTTTCACCTTCCATTTTGGTGGCGTGGTGACATTGATGATGGTTTTCCGGCTGCGGACAGGCGTCTCCCCTTCCGTTTTCCGCTTCAGTGTCAGTACCGGTCGTTTCTGCTCTGTCATGCTGCGCTCTGCCTCTGACGAATCATCCTGTTACAGTCAAAGATACCACACCCGTCACAGCGCCAGAACGCCCAGCACAGCCAGATGACAGGCATAGAACGTCGGGAAAAAATCCCCGTACCAGAAACGGGGTAGTGATTTCCCTGTACAGGACACCAGACCAACAGTCAGCACCGTCATAACAAGACCGGCTACAGCCGCCGCATCACTGGTGGCAAGGTTAAGCGCCGGAATCACGGCCAGCAGGCATGCAACCAGCGCCAGACGTTCCGTTCTGTCCTCCGCCCGGTACAGCCTGCGGCTGACTGCCAGCATCAGCAACCCGGCAATGCTATAACTGGTGCCGGACAAAGGCCCCCACAGTGCCATCAGGAGAATGGCCGCTGCGGAACGCCACCCACTGCGCGTTTCACACCATGTCAGCACCTGTGCCGCCACTGCAAAGGCAAACAGGATATTCCCCTCATACCAGGGAAAGCCGGCCAGATAATACGCGAACTGGGCAATAATTCCCCATTCCCACAGCCGGTTAATGGCCGGTTGCCGGATATGCGCATGACAGGACAGATTCATCCCCCATACCAGGGCAAAAAGCGGGAAGGCTCCACGCCCGGCCAGAAACATCCACGTCTGGTCCAGATGCAGAATGCGGTTTGCATGGTCCAGTACCATCAGCACCAGTGCCACCGTTTTGATGATATCCCGCTGTCCGGGGGACCAGACCAGCAACGACTGCAACCAGGTATCGGTCCGGGCAGCCAGTGAATCGTTACGTGTCGTGTTCGTGTTATCCGTTGTCATCAGTGTTTGTCTTCCTGTATCAGTCTCCGCCCAGGGTTTTCTCTTTCTGCAGGTCACGAACCATATCCCGCTCCATCTGCTGCAGACGCTCCTGCAGCAGGTTTTCCCGGGCAACCTCGCGGACCGCTTCCCGTTCCCGTTGTGGTTCACGCAGTACACTCTCCGGCAGCGCGGCTTCCCGTTCAGTTATGGCAGCCCGGTCACGCTCCTGCCCGGCAATTTCCCTGACAGCCAGCTCTGTTTTGCCATCCGGCAGGTCAGGTTTGTTCTCTGCCATTTTACGGACAATTTCATCTGCGCGGCGTTCCGTTTCACGGCGGATGGCCTCTTCAGCCTGCCGCTGTGCCAGTACCTCTGCCGTGAGCGGTTCGCCATTTCCGGCACCCGGCTGGACGCTGTTGTCCGGGATATCCCCCCACACGCGGCCACCGGTGATGGCTCCGGGATTCCACGGGCGACCTTCACCGGCGATTCTTACCACCACACCGCTGTCAGGATTATCACGGGCAATCCGGACACCATCCTGCATATTATCAGCCAGCAGGCTTTCTCCGTTACGGCTGCCCTGCAGGGCCACGAACTGCGCATCTTCGCTGCCTTTTATCCGGCCTTCACCGCTGAATCCCCGCAGCCCATTTCCGTCATCCGTGGTCAGCGGGTTCAGCCAGATACCGGCAGACTTGCCGTTACGGTCAAAAGCCGGCAGTGCCACATACGGCTGTGGGTATTTGCGCCCCGGAGCAATAAACCGTGCAGGACTGTCTCCCCCGGCAAGCCCCGCCTGACGGAGAACGGCACGCCCTGCCGCCACGTCCCGCAGCTCCCGCGCCGTACTGAACAGCCGCTCTGCATTCATGACCTCCCGGTCCGGTTTCGGCTCAAACACATCGTGGGCAGTTCCTTTCTGTACGGCATTGTTAATGGCATCCGTCCAGCCCTGGCGGTTATCGGTGTACACCTGCACATGCTGCTTCATACGCGACAGGGCCACGTAGGCTGACTCAAAGCCGGCCATCAGTTTCCGGTTACCTTCCGTGCCTTCAAGCGCAATGGCAAAGGTTTCACTCGCCCCCTGCGCACCGTGGGCGGTGATGGCATAGGCCAGGTCAATATGTTGCTCTGCCCGCTCCCGGGCGGGGCGAATCATCCGGGTCTGCTGTCCGTCCGACAGCGTGACACTGTCACCGGAAACCGCTGTCACCGTCCAGACGCTGTTGGCCACATAACCGAGCTCCCGGTCACTCTTCGTGAAGCGCATCCGGTCACCGGTTCCCACCCGGATGGTGTCCGGAGTGTACAGTGTGACGCCTTCAGCCACCGCCTCCCGGGGCGAAATCAGCCGCGTGTTACCTTCCGCATCCTGCAGGGTTATCAGCCCGTCATCCTTGCTGATACCGGCAATCCGGTGATACACATTATCCACCAGGGCAAGTGCGTCCTGATGTGTCTCCCAGGTGGAAAGACGACGCAGTTCCCCGTCGCGTATATTCGCTGTGTTCAGGACAGGCACCATAACCTGCTCTTTCCCCAGCTCACCGGCCTTTTCCCGTGCATCATGAATCATGCTGTTCAGTACGCGCCGGTCCTCATTCAGGTGCGTAACAATCAGCGTCTGCTCCCGTGCTTCCGGTGTCCTGCCGGTATAGTCGCGGACAATGGCTTCATACAGTGTCATGGGGACATCCGGGAAAGCCTCGCCTTTCAGCATCGCCTTCTGCTGCGCTTCTGCCAGTTTCGCTTCCTGGCTGTGACTGAACTCCGTCACGGAGTGCTCCGGTGCCCATGCGCCCTCCTGACGTGGCACCTGAGACGGTTTCACACTCTCAAGCCCGGACAGTGCCCTTTCCACATCCCGGTTAATCAGGCTGTATACCGCCTCCCGCAATTCCGGCGTCTGACGCACAATCTCCTTCATGATGACCACATCGGCGGCACTGCGCGTCTGCTGGAGACGGAAAGGCTGACCGGGCGCGATGGCCTGCAACTGGTCCGTGTCACCACTGGCCACGGCCCGACCGCCACCGGCCGCAATCAGGGCGTATGCCCGTGCCATGTCGGTATTGCCCACCATTGAGCTCTCATCGAGCAGGAACAGCGTGTTGCTGAAATCCGGCGTTTCTCCGCTGCGCTGCTGCAGCTGCGTGTCATGCAGAAAGGACGCCAGTGTCTGTGCATCTACGCCTGCGCTGCGCATCTCCCCGACCGCGCGGTGCGTGGGACCCAGCCCAACGACACGGGGACGCTCACTCTCCGGCAGCATGTTCACGGCTGACATCACCGCCCGGAACTGTGTGGTCTTACCCACACCGGCATAGCCCTGCACCACCGTGAAACGGTCGGACGTTTCCAGTATCATGCGGGTGGCGGCACGCTGTCCTGATGTCAGTTTCTCCATGAGTTCGCCAGGTACTCTCTCCATCAGCGGCGTGACCGCCTCCTTACCTTCGAGAATATGGCGAAGAATGCTCTTTTCTGCCTCATACGACGCACGGGAAACCAGCAGGCCTGTGCCATAGCCTTTTGCCACATCCACATACAGTAAGTCACCGCGTTTTATCTGCGCATTGATTTCCCCTCCCAGTTCAGTAAAACCGGTTCCTTCTGCAGCAAACGACTTCGCCTCTGTCAGCAGGTCCACCATGCTGAAGGCCAGGTTTTTACTTTCCAGCACAGGAAGGGCCAGATGAATGGCCTGCTGTGCCGGCGTGTGAAGCCTGGCTTTCTGCAGACTGATAGCGGTTTCCAGCAATGTCTCACCGGCACGCGCCTTTATCTGCTCAGAAACCACCGTAAAGGAGGGATGGCGGGCAAGTTTTTCCGCAGTACGGGTTTCATCCAGTGAGGAATACAGCCGGACATCACGACCACTGCGGGCCAGACCGTTCAGGGTCGCGTTGTCCATCACCATCTGTGTGACGGAGGCAAAAACCGTCGCACTGTCGCTGACGGAATGCCCGGGCGTTTCCACCCAGCCGTTCTCCAGCTTCAGTGCCGTGAACGGTGAATCGCTCACAGGCAGGGAGGCCGGTTCAGCCCGCCCCGGCACAACAACCGTCATCGCATCTTCACTGACGGATGCCACCTGCAGGCGGTCACCGCCGGAGACGCGGAGTCCGGGAATTTTCCCTGTCACCCTCAGACGCTCGCCGTCTGCCACCGGCATTTTTTCCGGCCGGAACAGCGACCAGCTGCTGTCCAGCGAGGAAATACGCACCACCTGCGTTTCACCCTGTGCATTCCGCAGGGTCAGGCTGTGACTCTGCGCCGTCACCCGGTCGATAACATAGCGGTCATGACGGCGTGTCTCCGGGTTCCACTGCTCCATCACCATCCCCGGACGGTACATATCCCGCAGATAACGGCTCCGGCTGTCCAGCCAGACCGGTGACAGGGCGGTCATGGTTACCTCCGGGTGTCCGAGCACGCCCTGTGTTTTCAGTTCACTGCGAATGGCCTGTGTCAGTATGGCCTGTTCCCGTACCCCGCTGACCTGTGCCACGCTCTCTTCTCCGGCTTTCACGCTGGCCGCAAAATCTCCGGCCAGCCGGGCATAGCGGACATTACGGTCCGGTTCACTGATAATGGTTGCCGGTCGCTGCTCTCCCCCCTGCCAGCGATATGTGTTCACCCCGGCATCTCTCATGGCCATCAGTGCACTGCCTGTACCGGTTCGCTGCCCGCTGTCGGTTATCAGGACCTGTACGTTATGACGTGCGGCACCATCCAGCAGGGTTAACGTCTCTTTCAGGGAGAGTTTTTCGCCCTGGTCAACGATAACAGTACTGCCCGGCGTGAAGGCCATGCCTTCCAGCAGCTGACGACGTCCGGTTATCAGCTCACCGGACAGCCGTTCATCCTGTTTCAGGTTCATCTGCGAACGACGGTCAGCAGCGATAATCTGCACCTCCCGCCCCTGCTCCCGGGCCATCATGACCAGTTCAGCCACCCGCTCACGCTGCCCGGCTGCACCGCCCTGCCCGGACACAATGGCCAGCGACGGGCGATCCTGTGCCAGAACACTGACGGCATCGCTGTAACCGGCCGTCCGGGGGACACTTTTCTCCGGATGTACGGTCACCCGGTTCTGTTTCATGATGTCACGACTGAGTGCCCGGACTGACAGCTCATCGAGCACATGAATCCCGGACGTGAACAGCCCCTTCTCACGGTCGAGAGGGATAAGCTGCTCACGGCTGATGGCCTCATCGATACCGGCGCGTGCCCGTTCAATCACACCATTTTCCGGCGGCAGTATGCCGACCGTCCTGGCCAGTACGTCCGTATACGTGAACTGCACTTTGCGTTCACTTAATCCGGCAATGGCCTGTGTCACCGCCTGCTGCACATCCGGCCCGTCCGGTGAAGCTGGCCCGGGCGTCAGCGTGCGGGTCTCCGCCCGCTGATCCGCCGCGTCACGATATGCCCGGATGTCGAACCCGGTTTCCCTCAGCGTCTGCATCCACTCGGCCATTTTGATCTCCGGATCGACATGCTGTTTGGATTTACGCGTATCCAGCGCCGCCACATCCCGGGATTTCAGCGAGGCGTCTTCCCCGACGGCCTCCCGGATGGTCTGTGAGCGTCCGGAAAAGGCCTCCACCGGTACGCCCGGCATTTCCCACATACCGTGCTTACCAACCACTTCCGTTTCATAGCCCAGCGCCTCAACCTGCTCTTTCAGTTTTTCCCGGTAGAGCCTGCCAAAGGCAATCTGATTAGCGTACACATTCTCAATGAATCCCGTTTTCCCCACTTTGTCACTGCTCAGTGTCTTCCATTCGCCGCTATGCTGCGTGACATTAGCCACCACCGCATGCGTGTGTAACTGTGGTTCCTGATCACGACTGGTGTCGTGGTTAAACAGTGCCATCACCAGATTACCGGTCAGCACCGTTTCTGACTGTCCGTCCGTCATCACCCGTGTGGAGGCCAGTGCCTCCACCTGACGAACAGCAAAATCCACGGCCTGGTTATGTGCTTCAATAAGACGTTTGTCCCCCCCGAGCATGGCCATCATGGAGACACTTTTGGGGGCAGAGAAGGTCAGGTCGTAGCCGGGACGATGCTTATTACTGCCATCCTGCATGCGGCTTAAATCCGCCCCGTCAGGCAGCCTGCCCTCCAGAAGACGGGTAAAAACATCCTTATCGACGCTGCCCTGCAGCCCCAGCTGTTCAGCCCCCTGGCCGGCCCAGCGTTCTCCCATGCTGCCCAGCACATAGTAATTATCCTTGTCGGTATAATAGTTCCCTGCATTTCCGGCCGATCTGACCTGCGCGATACTCATCATAAACGTATATCCCTTTGACATATCCCGGTATCAATCCCACAATGGATATACACAAGACATATCCGCATAAGGAGGCAAATAATGGAAACCACCGTATTTCTCAGCAACCGCAGCCAGGCGGTCAGGCTGCCAAAAGCGGTTGCATTACCAGAAAACGTAAAACGCGTTGAAGTGATTGCTGTCGGACGAACCCGTATCATTACGCCAGCCGGAGAGTCATGGGATGAATGGTTCGACGGTAACAGCGTCAGCGCTGATTTTATGGATAACAGGGAACAGCCCGGCATGCAGGAAAGGGAGTCATTCTGATGCTGAAGTTTATGCTCGATACCAACATCTGCATTTTCACGATAAAGAACAAGCCCACCAGTGTCAGAGAACGTTTTAACCTGAACCAGGGGAGAATGTGTATCAGCTCTGTCACCCTGATGGAGCTGATATATGGTGCAGAAAAAAGCCAGATGCCTGAGCGCAATCTCGCTGTGATCGAGGGATTTGTTTCCCGCATTGATGTTCTGGATTACGACGCTGCTGCAGCCACACACACCGGCCAGATAAGAGCAGAACTTTCCCGTCAGGGACGCCCTGTCGGGCCATTTGATCAAATGATCGCAGGTCATGCCCGCAGTCGGGGGCTGATAGTTGTGACTAACAACACCCGGGAATTTGAACGTGTGGACGGTCTGAGAATTGAAGACTGGAGCTGACCCGTTCATCAGAAATCATCTCCCGGCTCAACATCCTCACCGCGCTCCCGGTGCACATTAATGTTCACCTCTTCACGACGCTGCATCTGCTGCTGAATGTCCGGATGATTTTCCTGTTGCCATGCCTCATAAGCGGCCATATCCACCACTTCACCGGATTCACTGATCCCGGGTGGCAGTTGCTGTTCCATCTCTTCTTCCGGTTTCATTTTCAGCGCCTGCTCGATCCCCCCTGCCGGAACATTCACACCTGAATCAGACTTCTTATCGTTGATAGCAGGAGACACCGGCTGTTGCGGCTGTTCAGCCTGAGTCACGTCTTCTCCGGAAACAACCTCCGTGACATCCGGTTCGAAGAGGCTGGCCATCTGACGACCTTCTGCTTCCCTTGCGGCAAGTACGGCACTCAGACGGCTCTCCATTTCCGGGTTGATGTCACGCGGAATAAACTCCGGAGCGACCTTCGGACGTGCCTGATATTTCAGTGAGAGTTTTACTGCCGGATACGGTCCGGGCAGCGTGACATAACAGGTCAGATCCGGCAGAGACTGAATGTCGGAATAACTGACCAGCGTCTGTCGCTCCATCTCCTTACCGGTTGATACCCCGTCACGTACCGGGTCTGCACCGTAGGAATACTGCTCGCTGGCTTTCAGGTGCTCTTTTTCACCAATTTCACCGGCAGCGAACTCTGCAATCTTATGACTCGGGGAGCGGAAAAAGGCTCGGGTATTCAGCACATCAAACAGCGTGGCCGCCGCTTTCTCACCGTAGATATCTTCCAGCTGGGCATAGGACTGGATACCAAACACATAACAGCCACCGAACTTACGGGCTTCCGGCAGGATCTCCACCAGATCCGGCAGTTTGTGCAGCGTGGGTAACTCATCACAGAAAAACCACACACGACGGTTACGGTTTTCTCCCATTGCCAGCAGCCCACGAATGGCAATGGACAGCCACATGGAAACCACCGGCTTCAGGGAGGCATGGGTGTCGGCATTCGACGAGATAAACAGCCAGCCGTTTTGCTTATCTTCCCGGACACCACGCATCCAGTCACGAATAGTGAAGGACTCACCGCTGTGCTCAATCCCCTGCAGGTAACGGATGGCTTTCACGTAGTTGGTCAGCACAGCACGGATGGAAATCGCCGTTTTCTCAATTTTCTCTTCCACCAGGTTAGCCGCCGGTGAGTTACGCAGATAGGTACGCAGTTTTTCAATTTTGATGGAAAGCAGTGTATCCACCAGTTTGCTGTAGCTGCGGTTGGGATCATTGCGCATCAGGTACGCCGCTTCCGCAAAGATGGTGCGCCCGGAGCCCTGCCAGAACGGATCCTCTTTTGTGCCCATCGGGATCAGCGTGTTCGCGACATTATCAAAATCCGGCTGTGTCAGACACTCCTTCCATAAATCCCAGGCGGCACAGCGTGCATCCAGCGGATTCAGGATCTTATCGATGGAGGGATCATAGTAACTTTTGACAAACTCACACGAACGATCATAAATCACCACCATATCGCCGCGTTTACGGGCATAGTTGGCAAGGCGTCGGATAACTTCTGACTTACCCGTCGACACTGTTCCGTGCAGACAGAAGTTCTGGATTTCGGAATCCCGGATAATCGGCAGGTCGCCAATCCGGATATCGGAGTCCTTGCCGTCTTTTTTCAGCATCCGGGCAACGTCTTTCGGATTGTCTGTCAGCTGACGACCACCTGTGACTTCATTTTCGCTCTGTTGTTTACCCTGACGCCCCAGAATCCAGGAGACAACAAAGAAGGTAATCAGGCAAATAACCAGTGCCACAACTGTGGCCAGAACGAATGCGGACCATAGCTGCTCTCCGCACCAGATCATATATTTATCATGCAGTACCTGAGCAGCGTTCATCCGGAAGGTTTTGCCGTAATACTGGATCTCATATACCGGCTGGGACTTGATTAAATCCCGCATGCCTTCCAGCGTGGTACACCACCAGTAAATACAGCCGTTCACAAACGTCTGCCAGCTTATTTTTACCCATAAAACCAGACCAACGAGTATCCAGAAAAAAATAAACAGGCAGTAAAGCATGATATTGGCGATCTGGCTGAACATGCGGATACGCATGGACGCAATCTGACCGCCCTGGGTCATATCCTTTGCGTTAAAACTCATGATGATATTCCGAAGAAAGAAAGTCAGTCGGACTGATTATTAATGATGAAAAGATTAATAACCGTTAAATTCCGGCTTCGCCGGCAACACTTCACTGTCGCACAAAGAATTTGCACAACCGCTCAGTGTTTTCATATTTATTTCGGAAACTCCGGGGAGAAATAAAATTTATTTTATTTCTCCCCGGAGTTGGACAACGAGTAAAGCGAGGCGTCAGCTCATAAATCAATCACAATGTTTCCAGCCATTTGGTGATGACCATATAATGTTATTCGAAGGTGCAATATCATTAATAATGAAACCATTACCACCATGCCAAACTAACCTAAGTTGAAGTTTATTTTTTCTTTTTTTTCAACATATGCTTTATAGTAAGCAGTTCCAGGATATTGATATGGTTTAGCTTCATAAGCTTCTTTACAAATCAAATCCCCAACATCCGCATTCACAGGTGTATTTTTTTCTTTTGTTTTTCGTTGTAACTCTGCGACTTCTTTTTTTTGCATTAATTTCATTTTCTAACTTTTGTTGTAACAGGACACGTTCACTCAAAAAACCAAGTCGCTCGTCAGCAATTAACCATTGTTGCCTTCCCTGAAAACTCCCTTGTTCTACAACCATAAAATTCTCTTTAGGAGCGCCATAATGTTTCCCATCATATCCATAATTAATATAAAATAATGGTTCACCGTTTACCTTACACCAACGCCCTCCCTGTACTATTTCTCCTCCCTTATAAACACAATATTTCTCTACAGCATTCTCAATAGAGTCAGAGTAACACCTGATATTTTCCCCATTCAACTGATACTTCAATCCATCGGCATCAGTTGATATCCGTCCCTGCGGGGAGAAAACTGTACCAATACAATTTGATTTTTCAAATATATCATTTAAGTAGTCAGTAACATGTGCGTATTTAGATGGTTCCACACCTTTTATATTTCCAATACTACCACACCCGCCCAATAAAGTTGTAGCAAAAGCAATTATTATATTCTTCTTGATATCCATAAAAGAATCCCCCTTACCTCAAAGTTTCATTTCTCGATTGCCGTATTCATTACCGCCATATAAAAGAGGCGACTGGCATTGACTTGTGTACCCATCATCAATTTTTTCATTTCTATCACAATATCCTCGTTATGTTCTTACAGGTTCGCCATTAATACTGTATAATAAAACATGAAACTGTCGTTTTCCACGATCAATTGTACAGGAGATGTTCATGGGATTATTTGACCATAAAACCAATATCACTATAAGTGCTCATAGCAATGTTTTCACTTCCACTCCATCTCAAATGAAAATTGTTAAAAATTTTGGCCTTATTAAAGCAACGACAGCTGAAATATCTGGGAAATATTACAATGAAGATGATGAACTGCTTTCGGCTCTGTTATCTGAAGCCTCCAAAATGGGGGCTAACGCTATTGTAAACTTTCAATATATTTCCGGCTCATACAACACTGGGAATGGTTATTTTGCAACCTATATAATAGCTACAGGTGATGCCGTAGTGTTAGAAGATATATAAATTTAACTATTCTTACCCAGATATTCTCTAGCCTTCTTCTGTAACTCATCCGGAGTGTCTGCCCCGGGCATTCGCTCCTGGGCGGCTTTTTCTTCATTATATTTACGATCCTGAGATAATTCTTCTGATTTATGATGGGTCTGCAAAGCATTATATTGCTGTCTTATGCTACCTTCATCGTTGCGAATACTTTTATTCACCGTATCAATTTCTGAACGATAATCCCTTACCATATTATCAACCTGCTGCTTCACATTGTTACGGATATTACTGTCCTGCGTTCTTTGTTCAATAATGGCCTGATGTCCCTGATAATCAGCAATGATATCCTGGCGACCACCTCCCAAAGGTACGCTATCCATTCCTTTACCAATACCCCCACGGGATTCACGCCAGGCATTATCAACACCAGGCTGCACCTGTTCCTGAACAAAAGACCAGGCCATCGCCCGACGACGTTCTGCAATCTCCGGTGAACTGGTATTTGTCAGAATAGCTTCTGCATCCTGCGGCGCGTATTTCATCACATACTGTGCAAACTGTTGCGACAGGTCTTCACTCATCTGCCCACTCATACTCTCAGTACGGGATGCCATTTCAGCATATTCATGGCTGCGAGTCATATTCGTCGTGTACTGGTCGTAACTCTGTTTCGCTGAGTTCAGGGCTGCAGACAGTTGGTCCACGCGGGAATCGGCATTATTGTCAGTATGGCTGCCGGATTCACTGACCTTGCGATTCATAAAGTAATCGCTGGCCTCTTTAAAGTCCTTACTGGCTTTAGCATCGATATCATGGCGAGCATCATGGCTGGCCCGCGAACCACTACTGGCTTCATGTGAGTCCAGATCACTACCGTCAATACTCCCTTTAACTCCAGCCTTCACACCAATACCACCACCAACCCCCATAAAGCTCGGTTTAAAGTTCTTCTCCAGATGAACATCACCATACAATCCAGCAGATACACTCGTACTTCTGGATGCCAGTTCTCTTGTCGCCTGCTCATTACTGATATTATGCGCCTTCGCATAGCTTTCCACTGCACTGCGCATACGGCTGGCCATCATGGAGTCCTGTGCACTCATGGTGCTGTCAGCACCACCGGTGACAGAGTCACTGCTCCCCCGGTTAGAGCCAAACTGGCTGAGCATGTTCCACGCACTGGCAATACTGCTGCTGAACCCATGCAGGGCGCTTTCTGCTCTGTTCGACGCCTCCCGGGCCATTTCCTGTTGTGCCGCCGCAATCTGACGCGTTGCATTGATACCGACCGGTAAACGGGACATCGCCCCGCTCGCATCCATCACCATATTACCGTCACGGGTCTGTGTGGCGGTTGCGCCACTGCCGGTCTGGTACATCATCTGACCAAACGACGTAGTGCTGTTGGTGCTCCAGCTGAATCCGTTCACGTTTTCCGTCTGCATGTTGCCGTAGGAGTAATTACCGTCAACTACACTACCTGCCGCACTGGCAGTCGGGCTGATAGCAGAGGAAGCGAAATGGCTGTACACACTGGAAAATCCGGCCCCGAGTCCCCTGACCATCATCCAGGATAATGGCGGGATCATCATGGAAAGATACCCGGCAGTGGAAGCCAGATCGGAGTATTTCAGCTGTATCTGTGAAATTTCCGAGAGCACCACCGGTGCACCATTCTGCTTCGCATAAAATGTCATGGCGCTGTTCAGAATGGCGTACAACATTGGCCATGACTGCAACCACATCAGGGCAAACACATAGCCTTTCAGGACGGACAGCGTCAGTTTGTTGAAGACAGCCGCCAGTACCAGAAGCGGGAAAATACCGATGGCGATCCCCGTCAGGATGGTCTGCGTCATGGGCAGTGTCCGCATCGCCACATGACCGATGGAGACATGTGCCAGACGTTGCTTCTCCATCGATGACGTGGTGGCCAGATTCACCAGGCTGGCTGAATCACCATTACGTGCGGCATAACTGGTGATCCCCTCCTTCAGCGCATTGATGGTGACATTCTGGCGGATGATCTGGCTGGCTGATTTACTTGAGCCATAGAAGTAACTGTAACTGTCGCCAATCAGCGTACTGAACAACAGGTTCGGATCAGGGCGTCCACCAAATAGCTGCTGGGCATAATAATGCCAGGTTTTTCCGCCACTCTGTGTATCCAGATTCAGCTTGTCTTTCAGCGAAACCGACGCGTCCTTACAGGTCACGAAATTATTATTGCTGTCATAAACGCCCCGCAGCGGACTGGGGCGGGAAAAAATCAGCGTGTAGGGATCAGCGGAGGCCATCAGCTCCTCCAGCGTGTATTTGTGGTTCAGGTAAATATCCCCCATCACGCAGTTCTGCACATAATCCTGGAAAAGATTGGCGATTTCCGGATTGCGGGACAAAAAGTCGGTGCTTTTTGATACCAGTTCTGCGCCAAACAGCATCCCCGTTTTGCTGTAGGTGACACTGTCCGGTTGCGTGAAGATCATCTCGTAACTGGCCACCATTGCATGCCCGATACGGGTCGTCAGTGAAAGTGGCATCGCCAGACCGACCGGCACATTATCAACCCGGTGAACTTTGACCAGGTCACTGTTATCAATAATCTGCACCGATGTGCGGACATTAACCAGCAGGCTGATAAGCACAAACACGGCCACCCAGCCCAGCAAATCCATCACGTTGTGCCGCTGTACCCACATTACGGCCACCGCGAGAACAGACAATGTGAGCGCAATTTTTTCAATGGAATCCCACGTCCGGGTCCCCATAAAGGCGGCAATGGCATTCAGGTTATTCCGCAACCATTCACCACCGGCAATCACATAAACTTCATTCACAGCGTGCTCCCTCCGAAGTGATAGTTGTTCTGGTAACGACTGAGCATGCGGGCGGAAAGCTGCTGACGCATGTAGCTCATCTGACGATCGACAACCAGCAGCGCATCCTGCTGTACCTGCACCTGTGACTGAAACGCCGCAATCTGCCGGGTGGCATCATTCATATTGTCGTTAATATGTTCGATAACTGCTTCGTCATAATTTCCCGTGGCCACCATCGCCCGGGCCTGCTGTATCAGCTCCTGAATGTACTGCAGCAGGATGTCGTAACCGATATAGTCCGTCAGCTGGTAAATCATGCTGTTGGAAACACCGAGCATCTGCGGGTCAACCAGGTATTTGAAGACGGGGATGGTGGTACTGGAAATAAAGCCTTTTTCCTTGTCATCCAGAGGCGTGTCACTGACCGCCTTGTTCTGAATGCTGGCCAGAAGTTTAGTAATCTGAGACTTCAGTGCATTATCCCGGCTGATGGTCACCGGTGTGTCTGCCACCACTTTCAGGCATTTATCAGAATCGTTGCAGTGATAAATTTTTGCTGTACCGCCTTCCATCATGGCCCGGATAATTGAGCGGTCAGTGGTTCTGGCTGACAGCGGTGTGATTTCGCCGTTGGGACCAAACACCAGTGAGCCGGTCAGCGTCATCACAAATTCTTTCAGCTCTTTGTTGCCGTCAAACATTCTGTTTTTGGAAAGCGCATTCCACATGATATTAATGTTTTTGGTCACCCGCTCCTTATCCTTGTCGCCGGCTTTATCTCTGACGCTGTCAGATTTCCCGCCAACAGTACATCCCTGCCGGGAAGCCGCCCAGTCAGCAAAAATATTGCTCTCACCGGCAATGTCCTGACAGACTTTCTGCTGGGACACCTGCGTCCGGGGGAAAAGCCCGCCGATAATCCCCTGTGCCGCCTGGCAGGAACTGAGGTTCATACTGTTAATGTCGCTTGCCATTTTCTGCAGGAAGTCTTTTGCGGTTTTGATTTCCGGCACCGTTGTCTGCAGGGCAAGGTCAAAAAAGTAACCGGCAGCATTGCTCATAATCTGCTTAACAAAACGCTGCAACTGCTCGCCATTAATAAAACTGAACGAACCGAGGTAGGCATCGATGCCGCCACATCCGGCATTGATATCCGGCAGCGTCATGGAAATCAGCTGAACATTTTTGACCTGAGTACGGGCATACAGGGAGCCGCCGTAAGCATAGCCGGCAGCCTGCCCCTGCCAGACGCCCGGCTGTGTGGTATTGGAGGCGAAGCCCAGCTTGTTAAAGAACTGATTCATGTCGCTGTTCACATCCGCTGACGCTGCAGGCGTCAGCGTCAGTAAGGCAGCACAAAGAATAAAAAGAGGCTTAATGCGAAGCATTATTGCTGCCCTCCCTTAATGTGTTCTCCCGGCGCATACGGCGTTTCAACCGGAATATCATGATATTTTTGACTGCTAATGCACATAAAGGCAGCAGATAACCCGCAACAAAAAAACCGGATGCCAGCGCCCATAACGTACACGGAATGGCATACATCAGGATATTCCACATATAAATCGAATTATTTAATTCCGGGTCCGCTTTCCACGAATCAATACAGGCATCAAAAATAATATTCATAACTGTCCATAAAACAATTCCGGCAGTCAGGAATACCAGAGACAATCCAGCATACCTGTCAGTAATTCCGGAAATGTATTTATAATCTCGTTCTGTACTTCTGATTTTGAGTTCAGGATTATTTTTATTTTCTCTCATTATAAGTTCCCTATGATATTTCCGATGATTCATTCAGACCGGTCATGCGGCTGTAATATATTTCAGACACCGAAATCCATCCCACAATAGCCCCCACAAAAAACACAACAGAAACAGAAAAGGTAAGACACAGCGAAACGACAATTTCTACAGGGCTGGCGGGATAAAAAAGCCCCTGACGGATAAAGGGGATATTCAGGCTGACGATTATTCCCGTCGCGATGCCGGATATTCCGGCAATGAATAACACCATCTGCTTATTTCGCACCTTTTTTTCCTCCGTACATCTGCAGAACGGTATCCATCCGCGCCATAAAACCGGCGGCATCCGTTGCCCCCTGTAAAAGCGGTAATGCCTCAAGCGTGTTGACGTTGACCAGGAAGGTGGTCGGTGTGGCCACCGGAATATTCGGGAAGAAGGTCTGCATCACGTCCGGTGGCACCGGTAATGCTTCCGGAAAGGCGGTATCCCCCTGACCATCCAGGGTGTAGGGAAAAACGGAAAAGCCATACTGCTGTGCCAGCTGTTTCAGTACCGGGTCAAACTGGTGACAGTAAGGGCAATGCCCCTGCATAAACAGCACCACCTTCCAGTCAGCCAGGTTAACCTGCCTGCCGTTGCTGAGGCGGAACCAGCGGGGAGCCGGCTTTTCTGTCCTGGCTGACGTGTCTGCTGCCGGTTGTGCAGGCTGCGCGGCCATACCCTGCGGATTCCAGAGTCGTTCAATTTCATCCCGGGTGGAGGCCTGCACACCTGTGGCCATCATCAACAAAATGACCGGCAGTAATTTAGTGAGAGACATGTCCGCCCTCCTGCTGCTCTGCCATCATGGCCTGTTGCCTGGCTTCCAGTGCCTCACGCTCTTCCCGGCTGACACGGGCAATCCATGCATCCAGCACCTGGTATGCGCCGAACAGCACAAGGATGGCCGCAATCAGCTCTGCCAGAAAAAAAGCCATCCAGGGTTTGCTGTAAACAAGACGGGCGACGATATGAAACCAGACACCCAGGGAAAACACCCACATTCCCGTAATATCAAGCCGGGGTAAAGAGAATCTGCGTTTACTTATCATGTTAAACTCCTGTTATTATTTACATGAGAGTATTCATATCTGTAATATTCGCGTTTGTGTGATATTAATCAGAGGTACAAATGGAAAAGCGATCTTTTAAAGAAAAACTGGAAATAATAAGAAACATAATAAGAGAGTCGTTACTGGGAAATGCGGCAATTATTGCGCTGATATATGCAGCATCACATTCATTACCGGTCAATGCCTTCCCTGACCATCTTGTAATAAGTTTATTAAGTATCGCAGCAGGCATCGTTGTATTATGGTTATTTTCAATTATCTATATTTATTTTTGTAAGCTATTCAGAAGCCACTGGATTGCGGTATGGTTTATCATATGGTCTTCAGTAATCAACCTCATTATTTTGCATGGTTTTTATGACCGTTTTATATGACTTAGCCTGTCATAAGTCCCCTTATAAAAAACCACATCATTCCGGACCATACCGATGACAACATAATACAGATAAATATTCTTCTGAACCTGTCGAAGCTCGTAACGTTCGGTAATGAGCCAATAACCATTGTAACAACCAGTGCTGCGCTCTGACTCATAATTGCACCACACAGAAACCAGAGACTGGCGGTAAGCACATATAAACACGCGATATTAATAACAAGGAAAACCAGTGAGCTCAGGAGAAACATTTTCCTGACATTACGCTCAGAAAAGAAATAACCGGCAATAATGACAAATATTAACAGAACAACATCTGTAAACATTTTCAAATAATCTTCACTCATAAATCAAATCCGCGATTAAAAATTCGGTTTAAAGTCTTCAGAAACGTTCAGGAACTGTTTTTCCAGGTCGTCCTGTGAAATAAAGCCGTATGATAACGGGCGAACACTGCCCTGTTTCGGGTCAACCAGCATCATGGCCGGGAAATATTTCACGCCGAGGCGCTGCGCCTGCCCCTGGTCAGTCCGGGAATCCGGCAACAGCGGATTAATCACGCCATCCACGGAAACAGGAATAACACTCAGACCATAGGTATCCCTGAAGCCATTAATGACCTGCGCCAGCTGCCCGTCGATGGGGTCCTGCCCCCGGTAAAAGAACATGATGCCGTAGTGTTCAGCCAGTTTCGCAATGGCCTGTCGCTGCTGCGCCTGGTCTGCCGCCAGCTGGTTCCGGACCGTGCCGTTGTAATGGCTGTACTGCAGGTTATAGTCCAGTTCGGGATGCGCCAGCATGGCTTTTTTGGCGCTCATGGTGAAAAGCCCGGCCTGCTGAGTCCAGTAATTCTGCAGACGGAAATATTTCACAAAATTATCCACGCCGGGATACAGAATGGCTTCGTACAGCGCCCGCTTTGTTGCCGTCTGCAGCGCGGCCAGTTTCTGCATAATATCCGGCTCCTGACGGGGGGCTGCAGGTACTGGTTTATTTTCTTTTTCCTTCGGATTTATTTTCTCGTTATACCACTGCCAGCCTGCATCTTTCCCTGACGCCGGAAAAATAAAGCAGCAGAGTAACAGTGGCAGTAATGCTTTATTCATCTTCATTCCTTTCATCACTTTTTCTTTCATCAGGTTTCTGCAGGTCAGTCAGGACAGAAAAACAAAAATACAGAATAAACAGGAGCACACCGGAGTAAAAAATAACGAAAGCAGCAGCAAGCATCCCGCCTACAGTGGTTTCTTTTACCGTATCCCACGACCAGATAATTACCGGGGAAATGACAATCGCTGTAATCAAAAGCCGGATAAGAAAATCAATAAAACGGTTCGACGTGAATATGACCTTCATTATTTTCCCCGGTTATTTCCCATACCTTACTGTCCTGCCTGCTTCAGCTGGTCAGCAATCTGCTCTTTCACTTTCTGCGTCAGAACACCACTGTCCGGGATTTTCTGGTTATTCATCAGGTCTTCGTAGAAGTTAGTGAAATCCAGTCTGTCGAACTGAATTTTCTGCAGCTCATCAACCGTAATCCCCCGACAGTCAGGATGCTTCGCACTGCCAAAACTGATACGCAGCTGACCGTTGCGCCCCTGCTGCTGGACTATCTGCGCCAGCTTCGAATCAAACTGACAGTAGCTGCGTTTTTTCTCCAGACAGACGCCCAGCACTTTCTTCGAACAGAACTCCCCGACGCTGACGGTCAGTTTGTTTGATTTTGCTTTAGCCAGGGCTTTTTCATCACTGCTGCATTTGGCCAGCCCGATATCCTGTCCCCAGCCGCTGTCCTTACAGCAGTTGCTGTATCCGGCTGCTGCCTTCTTACAAAATTTCGCCTGACCGGTGAAAGCACGGACATCCACCCCGTTCAACGCCGCAACATCCTTACCTGCAGCGGCCAGTGCTGCCAGCTGAGAAACAGCTTCAGCAAAATCATTACTCTTCCCGCTCTGAGCCTTATCGCATTCGCCATCGAGACAGAAGACGTCTCCCCCACAGACCATCACTTTCCCGGATGTTTTTGACTCGCAGGAGTAGGTGGCATATTCATGCAGACAGGCACCTTCTTCGGAGTAAAAGGCGCACTGGTGTGACACCAGGGTACAGGCAGGATTGTCGGTGTAGGTCTGACAGGTTCCCTTGTCTGCTGACTGTGTGACATATGTGTCCCGGTATGCCCAGCAGCTCTGGTACATGCTGTATGACTGACCGTCTTTCACCAGCGTCCTGTTCCCGCCAGCCTCCGTACATTCTGTTTTTGTCAGTTTCCCCAGCTCCTTGCTGAACGGGCAGCTTTCAGACCAGACAACATACGGGGTGTACGAGGCTTTTTTTACCCTGACAACCAGACGCAGCTTCATTGCCGTATGACGTCTGAATTTTGTATTCCCGACCCGGACGGGGTGAGATGACGTAAAAGTAACACCGGCAGTCAGTGTTTTCTGTACTGGTGTAAATGAGGCATCTGCTGAGTATTTGGCATTCCAGCTCAGTGGGGTTCCCAGTACTGTAATTGTCATAGGTACACTCTTCTGCAGGTAAGTACGACTCCAGCTGTAATGCGCATCGACAATTTCACCGGTAACGGGAGAGGTAATGGAGACAACATACTGACCATTCACTTCACGTGCAGGTAGCTGACTCATTTCATACTCCAGCGTCCGGGTTTCCCATGTGGTACTCCCCTGCAGCTCCATACGGGCAGTTCGTGTGCAGTACTGCTCCACCTGTAAATCCCGCTCACAGGTGTAATTCGTGTATTCACTCCGGCTAATCTCCTGCGCACTGCACTGCTGCCCGGTGTTTCCCACAATGCTGTCAGCCCGGTTTACCACATCCCTGCCGGTCTGGATAAACGGTGCATCCGGTGAAAGAATGTCTTTCGGCTTGTTCATGAATGACTCTGTGATGGTTTTTCCGGTTTCACCGGTCGCCCATTCCGTGGTGCCGTCATTTTTCAGGCCGCCATCCCCGCCGGCAGTCACGCCACCGTAATATTTTGTCTCGTCCGGATTCGCATTATAGCCGGGGATACTCTCCTGTGGCTTAAAGCCCTGAATACTGCTGCTTCCCTGTCCTTTGATCTGGTGAGCAAAATCAGAACCAGCCCGGTAATCACTGTTGCTGTCAGCAAACACAGAAAAGCTCAGGAAAAAAACAATTGCACAAAGATTGCACGGCTTTACGGAATAATTAAAATTCGGAGATCTGAAAAAGGTATTTATCTTTTCTTTCATAACCTGAACCATACTGGAGAATGAAGTGATGTCATCTCAACTTCAGAACTGTGTTGATTGTGGTAAAGCATTAAGTCGAACAGCCACAACGTGCGGGAATTGCAGCTCAACGGACCCTTTTGGAAAAAAACGGCGCAGCGATCGCTTTTACCAGTGGTTTGCAGGGCTGTTTATTACGGCTATTATTATTGCTGGCGGATTATGGTACATGGGGCTTCTTGACGTACCGGGATTACTACTCAGATAACGACTTCAGTAACGATATCAGTGTTCTGAAATCGGCACATAACGAGTGACGACAATACCGGTTATACCAGTAATGAGGGGCATCGGGCTGAAGCCTGAAACAGAGCTGAAACTCACTGTTAAAAGCCCCCTTCACCGACCATCCCCATGTCAGACGTGGTATTGCTGATTCAGCATCCTGCCGCAGTCGCTGCTCAAGAAGGGCAGCCATTTTTACCGGGCAGACAAAGGCAATATAAGGAAGCAGCTTGGTAACAGGGAAACCATGCCCCTGACAGGAAGCATATGTACGGAAGCCGTGAATGTTCATCGCAGCCACCAGTGCACGGATCTCCGGATCAATCCGATAATACCCGGCAGGTAAAGTCATTTTTGTTTATCTCCGGGGTTATTCAGCAACGCCCGGGCCACCTGCCGGCAGTCACCCGTGGCGGCCACTTTCTCCAGCGCCTGGCCGACCCGCAGGTTTCCCCGGATGATGTCGTATCCCTGACTGCAGAACACCACCAGTGCCGGTACACTGCGAATGCCGTACTGTGAAAACAGCGTCGGGTCGATCTGAACACCATCAGTCGCGCCGTCTTTCACCAGGGACAGCACGGCTTCAGCGGTGGTCTTCAGGTCATTGTTCACCATGCCCCGCAGTGTGGCGGGTATACCGTAGTACCGGGTTTCGCCCAGCATTCGTTTCAGCCCCTCTTCGGGAATGGAAAACGACACAAAATACAGAGCACCCTGCCGGGGTTTCCCGTCTTGCGAAGCCTGCTGTTTACGAACCAGCTCATCCAGGAAATGGTTATCTGAACGCTGAAGGGGGTTTTCCAGCACCTGCTTCTCTGTCCAGGCTTTCAGCTGATGGTCAGGTTTTTCACGCAGTTGTCTGCTTAAATTTTCCTGCTGCTTCAGGAACTGGCGGTTTTCAGGAGTGTTCACGTTTTCTGACGCCATAACCGGCCCGTTCAGCATCATCAGCAGTGCTGCCAGAGATTTCATACTCAGCTTCATCATTCACCTCACAGGAAGACACAGTTACGTTTACGCCACATCAGGTAGCCGAAGTTTTTCTTTGTATTGGGCGGATTTTTCCCGGTTTCCCAGCGGGTCACACTGCGCCCGAACGGGTGGCACTGTCCGCTGTCCGGGTACATATTCACCATCTGGTAACGCCAGCGTTCTTTGGGCAGGATTGGGGACGGATATTCATTACAGACGGCGTTATTTTTCCCGATGGTTTCCATAATCATGCCCTGACGGTGCAGCTTGAACGCCATGCGTTCACTGACCAGCAGGGAGGACTGCAACGGACTGGACTCATTACTCACCCAGCCATTGAACGGGTACATACTGCCCTGCGAACCGGCACACCAGAACAGAGCATCGAGAGGCATATTAAAGGCGCTGGCAATGGCATCTGCTGCACAGGTCCCCTGTGCTATCGGATTGGCAAAGATGACAGCTTCCGGATTGAGAATGGTGGTCAGGCTGCTGTCCGTCCAGGTGGGGTCAATTTCAGAAAGATAAGCGATATCCAGGTCACCACCTTCCAGACAGCCCAGCGATGTGATGATGTTCAGCCAGTACGTCAGCGGGTATTTGTACCAGTGAACGTGATAGAACGCCCCGTTCACCTGCTTCTCATCCTTTTTCGCCGTTCCCTGTGCCGTTTTACCAAAAGCCGGCAGGCTGAAGCCCAGGTTAACCATGCATCCCGGTGATCGGGTGACGTCCGTCAGCGCCATCGGCTCCCAGTAACCAATGGCCAGCCCGATACGCCTGAACAGCGGCGGCGGTGCCGGACAAATCTGAATGGGCATCGACGGGTTCGCCGTGTCGGGGACCTTACCCTGACTGACTTTGATACTGCCCAGCGAGAGCGGGAAAATACAGCTCCAGCAGATATCCGTGATCGGGTTTACAAAACGCCCCTCACAGGCAGAATCCGCAGACGCTGCAGGGACATGACCGGCGAGAAGGAATAACATCAGCAGCCACAGGCTTCGCTTCATTTTCTGCCCTCCTCTGCCGGAATAAATTCCACCTTCAGGAAGCGATCGCCGGGAACGGCGCTCACCCGTGCCGGGACCTGATCAATGCCGAGGCGCTGGCAGAGCACACCGTTCTGGTCAAAGTAAACACGGCTGTCCAGAGACTTCTGCATCTCCGGGATACTGCCCTGCACGAGGATAATTTTGCTCTCCAGTGTGGGCGGCGTCTGGCGTTTCATCCAGGCCACCTGCGCCGGATCATCGCCATTGATGAAATACAGCGTCTGGTTAAAAGGAACATACTGCAGCGGATTCATCACTTCACCCTGACGGGCAAACACCCGCCCTTCGTTATCCCGGATATCCGCAGCCAGTCTGACGGACGGGTCAAACAACCGGCTGCCGTATTTCTCCGTGCGTCCGATACCGGGCACGGCAGGGGGCCGCAGGCTGTTGCGGATCACCCGCTCCTTAAAGGCATCCATTTTCCGGCCCATCTCACCGGACTGCTCCAGTGCCGTCAGGCGCTGCATGATCACCGTCAGCATGTCCGTCTCCTTTACCGGCCACAGATCGCCCCAGGTACCAAGATCGGCGGCGGCCACACTCTGCCCCCATATCAGCAGGGCAATCAGCCCCCGGCATCTCATGGTTCCGCCCTCATTCGCCGGGCGATATCCTGCTGGATTTCCCGGGTGATATCCGGTGCCCCCTGTACCACGGCAGGCGACACCAGAATGACCGCGTGGTGTTTCTGCTGCCACGCCTGCAGGCTGGCTTCCAGTGCCGTATTAAAACGCGCTGAAAGGGCTTTTGACTGTGCTTCTGACAGTTGTTTCTGATTGGCGCTGTCAAAAAACGCATCCACGGTCTGCTTCATGTTGAAGGCGACAGTCACCGGTGCGTTCAGTCTGACAATGCCGTAACTGACGGCTGCGTTCAGTAACACCATTGCCAGGCATCCCGGCACCGTCCACCACCAGTGGCTGCGTCGACGGGCTGTCACATCAGTCGTTTTTTGCGTTGTGGTCATGCAACACTCCTGTATTTCTCATGTTCTTCCAGCCAGGCTTCCAGCGAAGCCATCTCCGGCCCTGACTTCTTCCACGCCAGCTGCCACACCGCCTCATGAATACTCAGCCCCTCTTTACGCTTCTGCTGCACAAACTCAAAATCCGGGCCGTCAGAGCTGTACATGGCGCGGCTTAACGGGTCCACAAACAGACGGTGCCAGGAGGAGTGGTTTTCCACCTGCAGCAGGAAGGAACTGAACCACTGGTCTTTGGCTGCACCAAACTTACCAATCATGTCGCGCTGCAGTGGCAGGAACTGGTCCGGATACAGTTGGTTGTATTTCGCGAACTCCTTCGCACTCTGTTTGAGGATAATTTTGTAGGAGGAGTTACCCCATGCCGCGCGGGCAGCACTGGAGGCCTTGTCAGAGTCAAAGTCGACGATGTTCTGTGTGATGGTGATATAGGCACCGGTATGACGGCGGGCCGTACGGTAGCCTTTCTCAATAAATTCACCGACCTTGTGATTTTTGAAGTCCAGCAGACGCCAGCCTTCATCAATAACGTTCAGTTTCTTGAGGTTACGCGGCGTGCGGTACATCCTGTTCTCGATGTAGATAATCAGGGAGAACATCACCGCAACCAGCAGTGACGGACGGTCTTCCAGTCCGCCCAGCTCCAGCACCACCATTTTTGCGTCATCCCGCAGGGACGGCTCATCAGAGTTAAAATACTGGCCGTAAGTGCCGTTGGCAGTGTACTGGTCAAGCAGCACAATCATTTCGTCCAGACGGCTGCGGATAGTCGGTGACTCGGCATACTGCTCGCTGTCACTGGCGTTTTTCAGGAAATCCACAACGTCATCAATACGTGCTCTGTTCTCTTTGGCCAGCCAGGAGGCTCTGACCGCCTGCAACAGCAGACCTTCATGCACTTCATCCAGGTTACCGTTGGGGCTGGCCATCACTGACAACTGGTCACGGACACGCTCCGCTGACTGGTCAATATCGGTGATGTTCGCAAACGGGTTAAAACGCAGGGTTTCACCGTCCAGATACACCCCGCCCATGTTCTCACACAGGGACTTGTATCCATCCCCCATGTCGAACACCACGGCAAAGCCTCCGGAGTCCAGCACGCTGCGGATAAGTGGCTGTATCAGCCCGGTTTTACCGGCCCCGGAGGTGCCACAGACCGCCATGTTGTAGTTGGTGTTATTCATCCCCCGGAAGAAAATATCGATAAACGCCAGCTGGTTACGGTAGGGGGGTGCCAGCAGACCTGCCGGTGTCAGGGGGGTATCCGCCACTAACGGCATCAGGTTGGCAACATTAAAGCTCTCTGCGCGCTGAACCACTCCGGCCTCTTTCAGCTGTTTAAACAGCCCTTTCCCGGCCATAAAGGGCAGGCAGGTCAGGAAATTGCGCATGTGGTTAAAGCGCGGTGAAATCAGCTCAAAACCGTTTTTACGAAAGCTGTTCAGGATGTCCTGCTCCACTTCCAGCGCCGTTTCATTATTGTCCTTGCAGAATGCTGTGATGTTGAGGAAGTAGGACACCACGGAGGACTGACCGGAGCCCAGCCGCTGACGCAGTTCCCCCCACTCCTTCGCCTCTTTCTCCACGGACGGAAACCATTTGGCATAGGAGGTCTTCGACTTTTTCTCCAAGTCCATGTACTTCAGGTTGGCTTCGCTGTGGGTTTTCACCTGGTCTTCCACCACCAGAGTCAGCGTCAGGATGAACGGACAGGAGATGGACAGTTCCGGGTTCAGCAGGTTGCTGTAGTTGTCGGCCACGTTCCACAGGAAGGCGATTTCCGGGTTACGGGCCAGATGGAAATTCAGGATGCGGGCCGTGCTGTTCCTGCCGTTCTCACGCAGGCCCAGCGTCAGGTAATCAGCCCGGACTTTCAGATCAAAACTGTCCTCCACACACTGATAATTCAGATCAGAATACGGGTCCAGCTGACGTCTTTTCGGGTACAGGGAGTCCGGGTTATGGTTAATCATCTCCCCGACAATATCGATAAAGGCCTGTGCATCCACCGTCTGTGTGGTGATACTGGCCCCCTGTAACGACGCCCGGATGATTTTCACCAGGTTTTCCATTTCCAGAATGTCGGCCCGGCTTTTTTTCTTCGAAGGAGAACAGTACGAGATAAACACCCGGTAATGGCGCAGGGTCAGGGGCAGATTCATCCCCTCCGGCAGCGGAAACTGTGTCGCTGCCGCTTTCATATAATAGGCCCGGGTAATGGCGTTAAACCGTTCAGCCTGTTCACCTGACCAGGAGAACTCACGCAGCCCGTATTCAATCCTGTCACCAACCAGTTGACTGGACATCAGATGGATACACAACGGAATACCGCGCGGCAGTTTGGTGCGCAGCATGTGATCGAGGGCCTCCACAATGGACTCATTCGCCCCATTGATGGGAATGGCTTCCAACATAAAGCCCATCGTGGTGTCATTCATGAACAGACCGGATTCCTGGTTGTAATCACGATACGGCAGCAGACGGCTGAACTGCGGGAAGCTCATTTCGCCCAGCACTTCATTGGCCTTTGCTGATTCGTCAGGCAGTTTCAGTGCTGTGACGAGGGAGTTAACCGCCTGAGTGACGGCCTCAAGTGGGTTATTACTCATATGAGTATTCCTTAGTGCGTTTAAAAAAGGAAAATCTCAGTCTGTGGCCGTGGATATATCACGCAGTGCCATTCCTGAAACCACAGCACAAATAAGAGATGGAGGCTTTTAACAGGAAACCAGGATTAACGTTCCTTTACTGAATGAGCATCATTTAATGCCTGAATTTGTTTTTCGCGAATCTTATTGCGCTCATTTTCTCTTACCCGTTTCACCTCTGCCATTTCGTTTCTTTCTCTACACGCTGATGCAAGCTCTTTTGCCTTACCAAGACTTAAAGGTTCAGGCTGATAATCAGATGTGTCAGACTTAATAGCTTCCTTAAATGCTTCTGCTGCACAGGGGATATCCTGTGTAATCTCTGTCAGTTGTTCTGGTGTTGCAGGTTGTTGCTCAAGGTAGTCATTGTAAAAAAGACCACATATCAACATAGCCATAACGCCAACAAATATAAAAGCCAGAACAGATTTTAAATATATCGACTTCATTTCACTTTCCTTCGAAGCAGTAAGCACTCATTGCCCACCACCATTCAGTGTTTCCATCACGTTGTTCAAAGGTTCATTTGTTTTAACTTCAATACATTCCCCTGTATTTCCAAAGCCCCTGCCTCCGTGTGCTTCGATTGTCCGAAGAACCTGCACGCATACGTCCGTATTTGGCATGGGAGTAACATTCCAGCTTCCGCCACCGTTAATATTTTTTATCAGCACAAGAAAAATAAAGGTATGCATTCTTTATTACCGCCTGTTAAATATTAATCACTGAATATCCCTTCAGTTAACTTATGAGGTTATAAAACACTGCAGATTCTCATTCGGATTTATTCTCTTCAGTAAACTTCCGGATGGTATCCTGTTCACGCTGACGGGTGGCAGACTCCTGCATTGCATCCACTTTCTCCTGCCAGAGACGCCGGATATCCTTTTCATCCCGACCAGTCAGTTTTTTACCGGACAACAAACGGTTAAGCAGTTCCTGTCTCGCATCCGGTACGTCTTCAGTCAGACGCATAAGCTGAAGCAGGCTCTGACGGCTGAGGACCATGCGTGATTCCTCCGGTACGCTGTAATAATTAAAAATACGACTGAATACCCCACAACAGCAGGCAACGGACAGGCACAGGGATTTCAGATACAGGCCAGAAACACAGAATGTGGCAACACCACAAAGAATAGCTATAACTAAAAAGCCCTTACCCAGCGCCATACACAAAGAACCCTGTTTTCTGGATATCCGCTCATGCTCATCCAGAATAAAATCTATTTTTTCATTTTCTGATTTATGCATAGTGTTTCCTCTGCCTTTCCTGATACGCCTGACATTCAACGCACAACGTCACACCGGGAAATATTTTCCGCCGGGCTTCCGGAATAGGATTTCCGCATGCTTCACAAAGATAAACAGGAATACCATGAACATTTATTTTCTGGCGTATCCGGTTTATTCCTGTCATGGTCAGTTGTTCTGTCACTGAATATGCTTCATCGGCTTCATCACTCACGGAATATTCCTCCCGACATGTTCTGACACGCTACCGCCCATCCCTTTTCACGCACAGGGCACTCGTTTTACAGGCAGATTTTGAATACAGAAAGCCCGCCGGCATTGCCGGCTGATATACAACTTCCGGGCAAGTTAATTAATACGTGGTTTTCCCCACGCAGACGGTTTAATAACAAAAAACACACTGGATGGCTGATGATAAACATCCTGATTATCAATATATGGTGCTATCCATAATGCTGCCGTCTGCTCACCCGTTCTTAACGGACGGGGAGGCGTTACCGGCGCAACTGAACTGACCGGGACAACCGTTTTCACTTCCCGGGCTGCAGTAAACAGCGGGCGAGGTGTCAGCAGTTTCTGCTCCGGAAGTGTCGTCACCGCAGGTCTGCTGCCGGACGGAGTGGTCGCGGTGATGGTCTGCACCGGCATTGTCCGGAAGTTCCCTTCAGCCAGGCGCGGCAGTGATGCCGCAACCGGCTTTGCTTCTGAGGACTGCTCCAGTTTTTTGGCCTTCTCATTGGCCTGCTCCATCGTCATACAGGTATCGGATGTGGTGGCGTTACACTCAAATTCCGTACTGGTTCCGGCACAGCCGGAAAGTAATAAGGTTCCCAGCAGAGGAATAAATAAAGAAATCTGTTTCATTGCCCTTCTCCTTTTTTATTACTCCCCACAACAGCAGAAATTAACTCTGCTGTCAGATTTGTTTCCCCTGCACAGGGATGTCCGGAGACCACTGTATTTCCCGGAGAAGAAAATAAGCTCATCGACATTCCCTTCTTCATCACACCGACAGCAGCCATATTAAAATTGTGCGGCAATGATTCAGAACTGAACTCCTTCGGAGCAGGAAGAACTATTTTTGTGGTGCAGTTACTGAGAACAGCATGCATAAAATCATCTGATACGTTTTTATCCGGCACAACGCGGGCTGTAATAACATTAATATTACGCATGTTCATTTTTATCTCCGTTGCTTCTGTTTGTTCGGTCATCAGGGAAATAAACATGGCATCTCCTGATTTCTCCCGGCAGGGAAGCGTCTTCCGTATAAACGTCCTTCAGATATTCATCTGCGGTTACCACCCGGATACATTTCATTTTTCCGGGCAGCACCGGATATTTCCCGGTGATCGCTGCCAGCGAGACATACATCAGTGCCAGTGTTGCCCATAATGCGGTGACCAGTTGCATCAGTGACCGGTCAGTCTCCCTGACATAATCTGCAGCATCAGCCGCGCGGTAATGGCAGATATCCTGTATTTCTGATCTGCCTGAAGAATCAGAGGAAGAAAACCAGCATTCACTGACCGGGAACTGTCCGGCAGGTGCTGTTTGTCTTACGAAGTTAATCTCCTTAACCAGTAATTTCTCCGGCGTGGTGTTGTCCTTCCATAAAACAAACAGAGCCATCAGGGCCATTGTGGCCAGTGGCAGAATGACGGTGTACTTCAGACACCAGAACAGTCCTCGCAGAACCCGGGCGACAACATACCGGGCGGCATGGCACGCCTGACGGGACGACATATTATTTGCCATCGTTGCCTCCTCCCTGGCTGCCGGACATAAACTGCTGCGGATTCAGGTTGCCCAGCTGCTTCAGCATCTGGTCAGTATTAAAGCCGTTAAGATGACTTTCAGCTGATGGCGGAACAGGAACCGGACTTTCCGGATTATCTTCTTCCGCTCTGTTCTGCGTGCGCTCCAGCGCCATCTCTTCCACGGTTTTCAGCTGGAAACCGTCCTGGAACACCACGGTCACTTCGTTGCCCGCACCAATCGGTATCACCGGGTGATACTGTTCGGCACGTTTGATGTAGTAGTCACTGAGCGTCTGTGCAGCTTTCGATGCGCCGCCACCGATACCCATTTTAAGGACATCGCCGGCCCCGTAAGCAGCAGTGGCACCCAGCCCGACAGCCGGCTGGGAAGCGCGCTCCATTCCCTGACCGATACCGTCAACAAATCCCGCGCCCCATGCCCAGCCGAGGATTTTGCCGTTACGCATCACCACTTCGCCCTTGATACCGTTTTTACCCCGGAAGCTGACATGCCCCTTAATCGGCATATCAATGGTTTTGCCGTCCTTCAGGCAGCTGATATTGCGGGTGCGTACAATGGCACGTTCACTGGACACATCCCCCCAGGCTTCCAGCCCCACAAAACATCCCGTTGCGTCATACGTTTTGCTGTTCGGCATTTCCACCAGACCAGTGATACGCAGCTGCATCGGCACCGTGGATTCATTACCGGTGACTGAGGCATTGGCATCCGCTCCTTCAATCAGCATGGCTTTCGCAAAACTTCCTGACGGAATGTACGGCAGTGATGGTCCCTGTTTTCCCTCATTACGGGTGAACACCTTACGCTGTATCCGGCCAGGCACCGGCACAGACTGGTACGTCACCTGTGGTGGTGGCGTGACACCATTCCCGGGATAAAACGCCGTCGGCGGTGGAACAGCAACGCTGCCCTGCGGCGGGAAAGATACGGGGGTGTTTCCTGGCTGTGGTTCGCCTTCCGGGCCGGGCGGTGAGGCAGGCATCTGCGGTACAGGCTCACCGGTCGCCGTGACGGGATTAGCACCCAGGGCTTTTACCTGCTCTGCCAGGGCGGCATTGTCCTGTCCCAGCTTTTCAATACGACGCTGGTCATCACCGCGCTGTTTGTTCAGAACATCCAGCTCACGACGGATTTCCTCATACTGCTTCTGCATCTGCGCTGCCGTCACCTGCATCTCTGTGGTGGCATGCTGACGCACCTTGTCATCAAAGGTCGTATCCACCACACCGGTCATATCCGGCACAGGCTCCTGTTCAGCCACGGCTTCACCGTTACCGGACATGTCCACATCAGACAGATACAGTGCCCCACCAATCGCGGAGG
>OBXH01000442.1_pt1 | contig 41414 bp, 31 predicted proteins | sample 1538101 | NCBI WGS metagenome assembly OBXH01 (sample SAMEA2580141, study PRJEB22360) | human gut metagenome | biome: human gut; feature: human-associated habitat; material: faeces | place: Denmark | collected 2008/2010 | reverse complement strand
CCTTGTTCTTGATACTCTCAAAATCAAATTCTTCTTTCATAAAAAAATTGTGTTAGCAAAGTTAATACTTTATTCTTTGCTGACACAGTTTAATTTACATCCTCTTAAATCACGAACAACTAAGGACCAAACCTTTATACTTTCCTTCTATTGCAGAATGAGTTTTGTTATCAACCAAATTAAATTGGATTTTAAGTTCCATTTTGGCTGCAACAGCTTTTATACAACTAATAATATTAAAATAGCAATTATCTTTAATTTTCGTACTTAAGAAATCACTAAAGGTGCATGGAATAAAAAGGTATTCATTTTCATTTAGCATATTAATACTTCTTTCCCTATCCGTATATGTATCAATCCTATCATCATCACCATGTGGTGCAATCGCAAAGACTAAATTAGCTCCTTTTGCTATCAACGATAATAATGATTTTAGATCTGCAGAAAATAAGCTAGACTTATTAGCAAAATAAACCATTAAAATATCACACATATCAATATCAAAATTACATAAGTTATATGGTAGCCATAGTTTATCACTATCAGTTAACCCTTGTTTAAGTAAAATGTCATATTGCTCTATAACCCACTCATTTAATATTTTAGTGTCAAATTTTCCATCACGTCTAGCTGTATCTGGTTCTGTTGAAATATATCCCATATAAAGGCCCATTCCACTATCACCAGAGAAGGTTGATAATCCTCCAACTGTACGAATACTCATATATGAAAAATGACGTTGATAAAGTGTATTTAATGCAGCCAATCCTACAATTTGCCCATTGAGATAAATATAGCGTAATCGATTATAATTACTATCTATGTACTTTACATATCTCTGCCCTTCATGATGTCTAGCATACGTTGCATCTATCAACCATTGGTGTTTATCAAAGTTTTCAGAATATATATTAACATGTATTTTTCCAAAAGAATTTCCTAGTTCATTGTAATACACATCCACATCAAGTCCTGCAGTAATATTTGCTAGTATGTCCTTAAAAAGAACGTTAAAATCCTTTACGCCAGACATCCCTGAATGAACTTTTACAATGTTTTTCCAGATTACCTCTTTAGGATTAATACATACTTTTATTATTGTGCTTACATTCATACTGCTACCATTACATTGTGATACAATTGGACGTAAGCATAAACCATTAGGAAAACGTAATTTAATATTGCTATTTAGCGACTCATTATATTTCCTAGTCTCAACAATAACTTCAGAGGCAATCATAAAAATAGAATAAAAGACTATTCCAAATTGACCTACAGATTTAAATCCAGAAGATGCCAAACCTGGATTTTCTTCTTTAGCTAGGTCTGAAGCCCAAAAGCTCTTTCCAAAATTCAATAAATAGTCTTTTATGGTTTGCATAGACATGCCGATACCATTATCTTTAACAATAAGCCATTGATTATTATCTTTTTCTTCAATATAAACATCAATACGACCTTCAAAGCCTTCTTCCAAATATTTTCTAGCTACAATTGCATCTCTTGCATTTTGTATTAGCTCGCGTACGACATACTCTACTTTTTTTTCTTTTCCATATAATTTTTCCCCTCCGAGAGTCTTTATAACCCCTTCAATATTACTAATATGAATATTAGCATCACAAGGGAACCATCCATATGTCTTTACATATTTACATAATTCTTCTCTTGATCCAGCACCACTTACCCGACGTGCCTGAAAAGGTATCGGAGACGGAAGATTATTTAAAACTTCATAAGATTGAATAAGCTCATTGTTAAGAACCATAACAGCATCGTAAACAACATTCCATGCTGCATAATCTGATTCCGAAAAAGCAATATTTGAAGCAATAATAACATTAGATTTATTTGTTGTGTCAATATCTATTTGAGATAATTTATTTTGGGCTTCCCAATGATTCCGAGAAACTCCATTTATATCTAATAATTTTAAAAGATAGTCTGGCGCTCTCCCTGAATCAATATGTCCCGCATCTGCACATCTCAAAAGACAAGCTAATTTCAATGGATTTATTCGCCAGTCTACAGGAAAACCTGCTAAAGCAGGGATTTGATTTCCTAACGTTTTGACTTTATCCATATTCCAATGATGACTTGCTGCAATATCACCTATAACTTGCCATAAATGTTTTCTTAATTCATCATCTTCTATAATGTAAAACGTAGATCCATTTTCTCTATCAAAAATCTGATTACATAAATCCTTTGCGTATTTAGCATGGAGATAACGAATAGTTCTAAAATCGGTTTCATATTCTTTTTCTTCATCAGTCATATCTGATTTAGAATAATCTGAATGAAAATCTTTCCATTCAGTGGTAGAGCGCAATGAATCCTTACCCCCTACTGCTATATAAGATAATGCTGCATCATGTATAAGAAATGAACATCCTAAAATAAAGCCTTCCAAAGGATTTAATTGATAATCCTTTCCTGCAATTATACTTGCAACTTGCCAAAGACTATCAACATGAGTTATATCATGTATTGTTAATGAAGGAAAATCTATTCTAATTTTATTGAGTAGAAATGATGCATTATTATGTGCTATTTCAAACGCATTAGTTAATCTTTCTCTTAATACAATATGCCCGTATTTATCATTGAATGCTTCTTTCCAAAGTGTAGTATCTTTATAAGTCATCATAATTTATTTGATAAAAATTGATTTTGTATATTTATATTCAGGCTACCCCACCATATCGTTGGCTGATATAATTAAACACAGCATCACGATAATAAGTAATGCTTTCATCTGAATAACTTTCAGGTAGTTCTTGCCATAGTAAATCCCTTATTGCAATAACAATAGAAGCTTTTGTTTCCTGTTTGTCAAACGGATGATCCATTGTTTTCAGCATAGACTTTATTTTACCCAATAAGTCTTTAGCTACCTTCTTCAGCTTTCTAATATCTTCTTTTGACAAATCGTCTTTAAACAATACATCGTACAAAGAAAGCTGTTCATCATTTTCAAATCCCTCTCTGATGTAACGCTTTTCTTCTTCCGACAACTCTTCTGTAAGATGTATCAAGTCTTCAAAAGTCTTTTCAATGCTTGCCCTATTCTGTTCAGCATTATAGTTGTGAATGATTTCCTGATACTTCTCGTAGAAATTGATTCTGGAAGGATTAGCTGCCATCATCTGGACAATACGTTCCTGCAGTAATTCCTGGATATCCTTCATTATCAAATTCTTTTCTCTTTTTTTTGCAAACTCCCGCCTGAGTAAATCAAAGTCGATTTTGCTGATATCAAAACGGCGGTTCGAAGCACTTTCCGCTACTATACTGTCAGCATCCAGTTCCAAATGCTCATCAACAATGGCATTAATCGCCACGCTTAGATTAGTGATGTCAGCATGTTTGCGTTTTTTCTGCAGTTCTTTATAGATTGCCTCAAGTGCATCCCTGCTCTGCTTCATTTCCTGCGTGATATCATCACGGTCGAGGAACTTCCATAATTTCAGCAAAGTAGTGATGTATGTGCAGTAGCTTTTACGTATTTCAATCGGTTCGCATACAGCGTCTGCCCCTGTTCTCAGCAACGACAGTTTCAAGAATGTATCTGCATCAATCAGTTCCTGCAGTTCAAAATCATGTTCTTTAAGAAAAGCAGTAGCCGCAGAGATTGTCTCTGCCACATACTTAATCAGTTCCTGTTTGTCAATTGTCGGATCATTGCCACCGACCCCACCTTCCGGACTGGCTGTATAATCTGCCAATGCTTTACGAAGAGCCTTTACAATTCCTATATAATCTATGATCAAGCCATTGTCTTTACCGTCAGCCACACGATTTGCACGTGCGATGGTCTGCATCAACGTATGGGCTTTCATCGGTTTGTCAATATAAAGGCATGAAAGCGACTTAACATCAAATCCTGTCAGCCACATGGCACAAACAAATACCACACGCAATGGATTCTCTGTATTTTTGAACTCTTTGTCAAGCTCGCGTTTTTCCATCTTTTCGCGATGCGGCAAAATGTCAAGTCCCCATTTCCGGAATGTCTGTATTTCGTTCTGCTCTTGCGAAACGACAACTGCCATTTCCGTTTGTTGCATCCATTCCAGTTTACGTTTCAGTTCCTGTACTTCCTGCTGATACATGGATTTGGATATCTGTTTTTCCAATGCCTCTATTTCCTTCTGCCAATATTCCTGGACATAATTATACATGCGTACACAAGTCACCTTGTTATAACACACCACCATCGCCTTTCCCGAAGTCCACAAGTCACTGTAATGGCGCACAAAATCCTGCGCTACAATTCTGAGGCGTTTCGGTGCCGTCAGCAAATGTACCTCTTTGGCAAATTCACGTTCCAGTTTCGCCTGTTGCGAAGCATCAATTTCGCCAGCCTGTTCCAGAACGGCAGCAATTTCTTCGTTGATTTCCGGATTCTTCAGTTCCTTCAAACGTTCACCGCGGTTTTCGTAATATAACGGCACTGTAGCCTTATCGTCAACGGCACGTTTGAAGTCGTATATACTGACATATCCACCAAAAGTTCTGGCAGTTATATTGTCATCACGTAGCAAAGGTGTACCGGTGAATCCGATACGGTTGGCTGTAGGTAACAAATGCAGAAGATTTTCTGCGAATACTCCATTCTGCGTACGATGCGCTTCATCACTGATCACAATAATATCATGGTCAGGATAAATTGGTTCGGCATCAGGCTTGTTGAATTTCTGAATCAGGGAGAATATGAACGAAGGATTGCCTTTCAGCTTCGTTATCAAGTCATCCCCGCTGCTTGCAATGAAACTTTTGGCTTTCACATTCCCAAGCACACCGCAATTCTCAAATGTGTCACTGATTTGTTTGTTCAGTTCTTCTCGGTCGGTCAGGATTACGATAGTTGGCGAACCCGCGAATTTCCGTCTGATTTTACAAGCAAGGAACAGCATGGAATAGCTCTTGCCGCTTCCTTGTGTATGCCAGAAAACTCCTAGTTTTCCATTTACATATTCACGGTTTCTGTACATCTCCACAGCCTGGTTCACTCCCAGATACTGATGGTTTCGCGCCATAATTTTCACCGTTTTTCCGTCGGAGTGGTCATACAAGATATAGTTTTCCAGCAGGTCAAGGAAATTTTCTTTTTTACAGATACCACGCAGCATGGTCGGAAGCTCTATGTTTCCATTATCCAATTCTGTAAGTCGTTTCCACTCATGGAAAAATTTCCATTTCGAATCAATGGTACCGACACGGGCTTCCAATCTCGATGCAACATGTAGATATAATTGATAATCAAAAACTTATATTTTAAACGGTAGAAAAGTATTTTTTAGACCATAACGGGTTGTTTTTGAGCCTGAATTTACTGTTCCTACGTTTATTCTTCAACATAAAATTAGAACCGTGGAAAATCTAAATTTTCCAACTGAAGTTCACCTGTTTTCTATCTACTTACAAAGATACAAATAATACGTGAGTTTTTCGCCAAGTATGTCAACTAAATGCAAGAGAGTTTCGCGAATATTGTTTTACTGAACAAAGGGAAAAATAAAACTATTCTCTCTTTTCCCTTTATTTGACTTTACTTTAATAGACGTATATATGAATACGATAGTAAAGTCAAGGCATTTTCCACTATTAATGTAATATATAAAGTTCATCATAATTCAAGAAAATGTCAATTCTATCATTTTTTTGAATTATACCATCAATAATTTATTATATGTTCAAATATAATAGTATATTTGTGACAGTAATGTAATAGTTATGGAACGTAAACTTTTGAATCGTATAAAAGTTATTCTTGCCGAAAAAGGTAAAACTAATAAATGGCTTTCTGAACAGTTAGGAAAAGATCCTGCAATTGTTTCAAAATGGGTGACAAATACTTCACAGCCCAATGTGGAAATGTTAATTCAGATAGCTAAGTGCTTGGATGTAAAGGTTGATGATTTATTAAGAACCGAGTAATTATGGAAAATGAAACAGGTTATGTATATATATTGACAAACCCAAGTTTTAGAGAAGATTGGGTCAAGATTGGTAAAAGTTCACGTCCTGTAGATGTCAGAAGCAAAGAACTTGATAATACTGCTGTGCCTTTACCTTTTGAGATTTATGCAACTCTCAAAACAACTAAATATGCTAAAGTTGAGAGACAGATACATAAACAGATTGATCGTCTGACAGATTTGCGTATAAGACAGAATCGTGAGTTTTTCAATATAGCTCCATCTGTCGCTTTGGATATTATGCGTGATATTGCAGATTTGCTAGATGACGCCGAGCTATATGTGTATGTTGATGGGAAGCCTGTTGTCAGCAAAAGTAAAGATGAAGATAAGAAGATAGAGGCTGAATCTAAAGAAAAACAACGCAAGACCCAAAAGCCTCCGTTTAAGTTTCATATGATTGGCTTGAATGTAGGGGATACGATTGTTTTTGATCCACTTCGAATGCCTGTCAGAATTGCCAGTGATGATAAAATTGAGTATGATGGCCGTCTGTATAGCCTATCTGCATTTACAGCTAATTTCCTGCCAGAAGAAAAGCAGAATACATCGGGAGCATATCAAGGTCCTAAATATTTCAGTTATAATGGTAAGGTGTTAAGTGAATTGAGAAAGGAAAAGGAACAGCATTAAAAAGTAAATTATATATGATAAATATACGAAAACTTGAAGCAGAACTTTGGGAATCGGCTGATCTGTTGAGACAAGGCAGCAAACTGACAAGTAATCAGTATTGCATGCCGGTTTTGGCTTTGCTGTTTCTCCGTTATGCTTATAGCAGATATAAATTGGTGGAAGCAGAGATATTGAAAGATCGTCCTTCGCGCGGAGGAAGAGTAATGCCTGTTGAGCCAAGCGATTTTGAAGCAAAAAGCGCACTTTATCTCCCTCGGGAAGCTCAGTTTGATTTTCTTGTCAATTTGCCGGACAATATCACTTCTGCCGGCTTGAAAAACAAGGATGGACAACCTGTGAATTCATTGGGTGAAGCCGTAAACAACGCCATGCAATTGGTGGAAGAGCAAAGCGAACAGCTTACAGGTGTATTGCCCAAGACATATACGATGTTCGCCGATGATTTGCTCCGTGAATTGCTGCGCATTTTTAATAATAAGACAATTGATGAAATAGGTGGCGACATAATAGGTCGAATATATGAATATTTTCTTTCAAAATTTGCGAAAGCTGTAGCCAGTGACGATGGGGTTTTCTTTACTCCAAAGTCTTTGGTGAAAATGCTGGTCAATGTGCTGGAACCGGAACAAGGCGTAATGTTCGATCCTGCATGCGGTTCGGGCGGTATGTTTGTTCAGACCGGTGATTTTGTAAATGCGGCAGGAATGAACGCCAATACGCAGATGACATTCTTTGGTCAGGAAAAAGTGGAATACAACGCCCAGCTCTGTTTGATGAATATGGCTGTTCATGGTCTTAACGGACGTATTGTGTCTGGTGATGAAGCCAATTCGTTCTATCATGATGCGTTCAATCTCGCAGGCAAATGCGATTATGTGATAGCTAATCCTCCTTTTAATGTGGATAAGGTAAAATCGGAGTCGGCTTTCAGCGCGGGACGCCTTCCTTTCGGACTGCCTGGTGTCAATGCCAAAACCAAGGAGGTGGGCAATGCCAATTATCTTTGGATTAATTATTTTTACGCTTATCTTAATGAGCGTGGACGTGCCGGTTTTGTCATGGCAAGTTCAGCTACCGACAGTTCCAACAAGGACCGCGACATCAGGGAGCAGTTGGTAAAGACCGGACATGTGGATGTAATGGTCAGCGTAGGGAACAACTTTTTCTACACATTGTCATTGCCTTGTTCACTGTGGTTTTTCGACAAGGCTAAACGGGAAGAAAACCGCGACAAGGTGCTTTTTATAGATGCCCGTAAATATTATACAGTTGTTGACCGCACTCTGAACGAATGGACTGAATGGCAGCTGCTCAATTTGCAGGCAATCGTCCATCTTTACCGTGGAGAAACAGATAAATATCAGGCATTATTGGAAAAATATAATCATGATATAAGCGAGGCGGTAAATTCTATTTCGGAAGAAGCACTTTCATTTGTGTCTTTCCTTGATGACGAGACTGCCAATCAGTTCAACAGTTCATTGGCATGGCTTAGCAGTCCGTGGAACAATTATGATGAATTATCCAAGAACTTGAACGGACAGATAGAGCAAACCAAGAGTTGCGTCAAGTTGGCGGAAGAAAGGCTGAAAAAGCGTGAACTGAAATCCATGAGGCTGGCAGGAGATAAATTCTGCAAAGTGCTTGAGGAAATTCTGACGATTATAGAAGAACACGAATGGCTGACCGGAAAATTCGGTAAAGGCAAGTATAACGACATTGCCGGGCTCTGTAAGATTGCCACTTTGGACGAAATCGAGGAAAAGAACTATTCGCTCACACCGGGTGCCTACGTTGGTGTTCCGGAAGCAGAAGACGACGGTGTGGATTTTCACGAACGTATGAATGAAATCCATGCGGAACTGGCAAAACTTCATGAAGAAGCAAATGTGCTTATGAAGGAAATATTAAACGACTGGGAGACGCTGAAATGAGCATGAACAATAAGACGGAAACATTGCTTTCCCTGCTGGATGAATATAAAGCATTGGGTATTGCGGAGCAGATAGACTACAACAAGTTCTATCTGTATTCCCTTATTACCCATTCCACAGCCATTGAGGGCAGTACGGTTACCGAAATAGAGAACCAGTTGCTTTTCGATGAAGGTATCACGGCAAAAGGCCGTAGCCTGCAGGAGCAGATGATGAATTTGGATTTGAAAGCGGCATACGAACAGTCAATGAAGCTTGCCAAGGTGCATGCTGATTTTTCTGTCGATATGTTAAAAGGCTTGTCTGCTTTGGTGATGAAAAACACGGGTGGAGAATATAACACAGCAAGCGGTAGTTTTGACTCATCGAAGGGAGAGTTGCGTTTGCTTGGTGTTACAGCCGGTGTAGGAGGAAGTTCCTATATGAATTTCCGGAAAGTTCCTGCCCAATTGGAGGAGTTTTGTCGGTACATAAACAGTCAGCGAAAGGAATTGCTGAATACAGGCGATGTAATCTCCAAATATAGGCTTAGTTTTGAAGCTCATTACCAGCTTGTCACCATTCATCCTTGGGTGGACGGAAACGGACGCATGTCAAGGCTGGTGATGAATCTTCTGCAATATGAATTCGGTCTGATTCCTTCGAAAGTAATCAAGGATGATAAGGCAGAATATATCCAGTCGCTTATTGATGCACGAGAACAGGAAACGCTTCTTCCTTTCTATGAATTTATGTTCGACGAACATATTCGGAACATAAGAAAAGAGATAGAAGCTTACAAGAAGTCACAGGCTGCTGACCTGATAAAACCTGTATCTGACCCGATAAATGATATATCTGACCCTATAACAGAACGCTTGTATCAGGCTATTCTAAAGAATAATAAACTGAATTATGCTGAATATGGAGCGTTGTTGAGCGTATCGGAAGCAACTATCAAACGCCGTTTGGGTGAGTTGAGAAAAGCCGGGATTATTGTTCGTATGGGTAGTAATAAGAGCGGATATTGGGAAGTGATAAGTTTGAAGGATAGAAAGGAGGGGAAGGTATGAGTAACTTAATAAAGCTTGGAGAATTGTGTCACTTTATAAATGGTGGAGCATGGAGTGACAAAGAATATGTATCTTATGGGATTCCTGTTATAAAAGTAACTAATTGCAAACCTTCAGGATTTGAACTTACAAACATTAGTTATTTACCATATGCTCTTGAAAAAAAATATCTTCAAAATAGACTACGACTCTACGACCTCATTATTGCAACAGTTGGATCTCATCCAAATCTCGAAAACTCTGCAGCAGGGAGGACTATTATTGTTAATTCATTAGTAGAGGGATTCTATTTAAACCAAAATGCAGTTTGTGTAAGGAGTAAAGATAATGAAATTCTAGATCAGAAATTTTTGGGGTATTATTCTAAGTATTATTTATTTAAGAATTATATCCAAATGAAAGGTCGTGGTGCTGCTAACCAGATGCGAATAGCAATAAGTTCTATTAAGGAATATCCCATGCCACTATTATCAATATTAAATCAACGCCGCATTGCAGAAATTCTCTCCCGTTACGACGCATTGATAGAAAACTACCAAAAACAGATTAAGTTATTGGAAGAATCAGCACAGCGTCTTTATAAAGAATGGTTTGTTGATTTACGTTTTCCAGGGTATGAGAATACTAAGATTGTAGATGGGGTGCCGGAAGGATGGGAGAAGATATGTTTAGGTGAACTTGTATGTTTTAAGCGAGGCAAAACAATAACAAAAAAAGAAATAATTGAAGGTAATATACCTGTTGTTGCAGGTGGTACTGAACCTGCATATTATTGCAATAAATCGAATACAGGAAATCGTGTCATAACAATTAGTGCATCAGGCGCAAATGCAGGATATACACGTATGTATTTTGAAAAAATTTGGGCATCAGATTGTTCTTTTATTGATTGCTCTATGACGAACTATTTTCATTTTGTTTATTGTCATCTTATTGCAAATAAAATTGCAATTGATAACTTGCAAAAAGGAGCAGCTCAGCCACATGTATATCCTAAAGATATAAATGCATTAGCACTGTGCTGCCCACACAACGATATTCTTGATAGTTTTGAGTCTAAGATATCATATTATTTTGATTTGATATCTTCGTTACAAAAACAAATCCATAAACTCACCGAAGCCCGCGACCGCCTGCTTCCCAAACTGATGAGTGGAGAAATAGAAGTATAAAATCTAAAATTGAAATATTATGCAAGATATAACAATAAAAAATTTCCGATGCTACGAAGAAAAAAATATGGAATTTCGGAGAGGAGTAAATTTGCTGATAGGAGATAATTCTGTTGGTAAAACTTCGTTATTGCACGCCTGTAACTTAGTAGTAAATGCTTTTTTCTCTGGTTATAGCGATGAAAACACTGTATGGAAAAGTGCGGATGACAATGATTTCCGTGAAACGGGAGTTGCAGAATTACCCATTGAAATTATATTTCACCCCAATGAACAAGATTATCCCATTATACAAACACAGTCTGGTAACAATTATTCTTTAGACCCAAATGTAGAGCTGAAGATAGAAAAAAAGTCTAAAAAGAATTCTCGTAATCTTACAACAGGTTTAAAGCCATTAAGAGATTATGCCACTGTTTGTAATCATTCTTCTCATATACTACAAGAAGATAAAAGTGTTCTACAAGTAAACGTATTGCCTGTATATGCTTGTTTTACTACGGAAGATATCCATTCAGTGCGTAAGTTTGATAAGAATAAATTTAACAAATACAATCACAAACCTTCATTTGGATATTTTGAGTGTTATGATTGTAGAGGATTGTTTGAGTGTTGGATAAAACGCTTGCTTGTATTAAAAGGGGCTCAAAAAGGTGAGGAGGAAATTAATTCCGTAAGAAATGCCATTATTGATGCATTAGGTCCTACTGGGTGTAATATCATCAATGATATGGATATACGTCATAATGAAGGCAAGGTATATTTCAAATTTGTTGACGGACGCGAATCAGAATCCGCATTGCTGTCTGACGGTTATCGTCGTTTGGTAAATATTGTGATGGATATTGCTTTTCGTTGTGCTTTACTTAATAAATCTATGTTTGGCGCCCAGTGCTACAAACATACGCATGGCACTGTCATTATTGATGAGATTGATGAACATCTGCATCCGGCTTTGCAAGTCCGTGTGCTGAAAGCATTACAAGATACTTTCCCGAAAATTCAATTTATAATAAGTACGCATGCTCCTTTGGTTATGTCGTCAGTTGAACCAAGAAAAGATGAAAACGGTAATGACATCAATGTGGTGTACAGACTGGAATATGCCGATGGTATTTATTCTCATAAAGAATTAAAGCCATACGGATTAGATGCAAATTTAATTCTTGAAGAAATGTCTTTGGTAGATAGTCGGGTTCCTGAAATTGCTGACCGTATTGGAAAAATAAAAGATTTAATATCTGAAAAATTATTAGATCAGGCCTCTTCTGAGATTAGTTTATTAGAGGAAGAAACGGATCCGAATCAACCGGTATTGGTTAGACTCCGTGCTATTATTAACAGACTAGAAGCATTGGGAAAATGAGATATATTGAGAAAGATTTCAGCTGTGAAAATATAGATGTCATAGCATACGAAACAGAACTAATAGAAAATAAATTAGATAAATGTAATCTAAGTGATGCTGCTATTCATCCTACAATGTCAGGGCCTGATGTTTATGATGTAGTAAAGAGTTTTGACTCTTTTAAAAAACTTAAACAAGCAATGCTAAGAGAGCAAGGTTATATTTGCTGTTATTGTGGCCAGTCAATAAAAGATTCTACATGTATTGTAGAACATGTTTTGCCTAAATCGAAATATCGACATCTTGCTGGTGAATATGAAAATTTATTATTGTCTTGCAAGCCAACACAAGAAGAGGAGACTGAAAGAAAAAAAACTGGCGGAAATAAAAAAAACAATATAAAATATTGGCATTGTGATAAATTAAAAGAGAATGAGGAATTGAATTATACACCTTTGCAAAATGATTGTGCATCTCATTTTATATATTTGGATAATGGAGAGGTAAAAGGGGATGATATGCTTGCGAATGCCGATATAAAAACTTTAGGGTTAAACTGTAATTATTTAAAAAATAGAAGATATAATGCTATCCTCGGAGCAATATTCGATGAGGATAATACATTAATTTCAAATGAAGAAATGGAACAATATGCAACATTAGTTATGAAAAGAAAACAAGATGGCAGTTTGGTTGAATTTTGTTTTGTAATAGCGGGGGCAATAAATCATTTATTAAAAAAGGATAAATAAACCATGTCAACAGACTACAGCGAAGACCGACTCATACAGAAAAGTGCTGCCGAGTTAATGGAAACAGAACTGGGCTGGACTTCCATTTATGCATACGACAAAGAGGTATTGGGAGAAAACGGTACATTTGGTCGTAACAGTTTTCATGAAGTATTGCTTACACAACGATTCCGACTTGCCTTGAAAAAGCTGAATCCGTGGATAAACGACAAACAGATTGCTGAGGCTATAGAGCGAATGACGGAACGTATGAGCAGTCAGACTCTGATACAGATAAACGAGCAGAAATATCAGTTTATCCGTGATGGCATACCCGTAACACGTATAAAACCGGACGGCACATCGGAAGAAATAAAAGCTGTAGTCATAGATTTTGAAAATATCGACAATAATGACTTTCTATGCGTCAGGGAACTTTGGGTTTATGGTGCGCTATATAGGCGCAGAGCGGATATTGTGGGATTTGTAAACGGCATACCATTACTGTTTGTCGAGCTGAAGAACCACAATGTGGATGTGGAGAATGCTTTTAACGAGAATTACCGGGACTATCTGGACACCATACCGCAGTTGTTCTATCATAATGCCTTTATCATTTTCTGCATCGTAAAAAGCGTATAAAGACAGGAAGCGCAAGCAAAAATTGCAGGAGTACGAAGCGAGGCAAAGTGAGCAGCCGATGCAGGAAGTCGGCATTGTGGGAGGCAAACCATTCCTCTCCCCTGCCGAAGCCGCTACCCTTTTAGGCATCAGTCGTGCCACCATCTACCGACACATGGCTGCCGGTATCATTCGAGCTTTGCAACTTCGCGGGCGTACCATCATACGCAAATCCGACATTGAAAAGATGTTCGACAATGCGCCCGACTACAAGAAGCGCAGCTATGGACGGAAACAGACCGTCCTCTATTACACCACGAATGAGATTCTGGAGAAATACCAAATCCAGAAGAAAACCCTGTATCGTCGTTGCAAACTATACAACATCCCAAAGGTTGAAGAAGGTAGCCGTGTATTCTACAACCGCACTCTCATAGACAAATATTTTGCCGACCTTGCCGAAGAAATCAATCCGGACTGTTATTATACGCCGGAACAGGTCATGGAAAAATACGCTATGAGCCGTAATGCCGTTGTCACCTTTGCCCTGCGGCACAACATTCCCCGAATCAACCGCCACCACGAGGTGTATTATTCCCGTGCCCATATAGATGCTATCAAAGAGAAACAGGACAAGCTGAACCCCGACTATTATACCTATTCGGAAATCACCGAGAAATACGGGCTTACCAAGATAAACATCAGCTATTATGTCAACAAATACGATATAACGAGGTTCAAGCAAGGAAGCCGGACTATGGTATTGCGTACCGAGTTTGACAAGGTATATCGTGAGCATCGGGATGGTACATACATTCCCAAGAAGCGCGAAAGCAAATCCGGTCAGCAGGAGCAGAAAGAGCCTTTTACAATTCCCGACGGCTACTACTCGTCGGAACAGATTGCAGTCACATATCAGATGACCAAGAAAACTATTTGCAGGCTATGCCGTGAAAACGACATCCCGAAAATCAGTCACGGAGGGTTCAACTATTACGAACAACTGGCAGTAAACCGTTTCTTCGCCAAATACAAGGCTGCTGACAATATCAAAGAATGGATTGGCGCAGAACAGATGGAAGAAATATACGGTATGAGCAAAGATGCCAGATGCTCGTTTGTGCATCGCCACAAAATCCCCTCCCGTGTAGTTTACGGCAAGGTTCAATACTCCAAAGATCATATCGACATTATCAAAAACGGCGGTTTCGACCAACGCGAAAAGTATTACAGCGTAGCCGAAGAGATGAAAAAATATGGTTTACGTAGGGATGATGTCTATAACTATGCCCGGTATAACAACATCCGAAAAATGCACCACGGCAAATCCATGTTCCTGCTGAAAGAGGATTTTGATAAGGTGATGGCTGAAAAATCCGTCACCTGAAAAATTATTCCATACAGACAGGAAAATTACTCCTAACGATTATAGGTCTGCATTGAACCATTTCGTTGGTTTGCAGCAAATTATTAACAACAATATAATATAGTAGAGTATGCACGAATGTAAAACTGTAACATTGAGGACAAGACCTCTAAAGAACAAAATGTTGTCGTTCTATCTGGATTATTATCCGGGATATAGAGACAAGGAAACAATGAAAGTAATCCGCCACGAATCGCTTGGCATTTATATCTATGCCAACCCGAAGAGCAAACGGGAGCAGAATTTCAACGATGTAATGACCGAGAAAGCCGAAGCCATCCGTTGCCGCAGATTTGAATCGGTTGTAAATGAACGGTATGACTTCTTCGATAAGTACAAACTCAAAGGCGATTTCTTGGAGTACTATCGTCAACAGCTCCGCAAGCACGATCAGAAATGGGAGTTCGTCTATCTCCATTTCAAGAACTTCGTACACGACAAATGCACTTTTGAAGAGATTGACATCGACCTGTGCAACAAGTTTCGGGAATACCTTCTGAGCGCCAAAAAACTAAGACGCAGCGGACGTATCACACGAAACTCTGCATCAGGATACTGGTCTACTTTCAGAGGATTCTTGAAAATACTATATCGCAATGGGATGATAAAGACCAATGTCAATGACTTCTTGGAAAAGATTGAAACAGAAGACACTATGAAAGAGGCTTTATCTGTTGAAGAATTGTACCAGTTAGCTGAAACGCCATGTAAAAAGCCTATTGTGAAAATCGCATCGCTGTTTTCCTGTATGACCAGCTTGCGCATCAGCGATATCCTCGCCCTACGTTGGGAAGACATAGTGGACTACTCTGCTGGAGGGAAATGTGTACATATCATCACACAGAAAAACAAAGCGGAAGACATCATTCCCATCAGCGAGGAGGCATTAGGGCTGATAGGATACAGTTCTGAGAAGAAAGGACTGGTATTCAAGGGACTTATGCGTAGTTGGACACAAGTACCAATGAAAGAGTGGATTCGTTCTGCCGGAATAACCAAGAACATAACCTTCCATTCATATCGGAGAACATTCGCAACCCTCCAGGGTGCTGCCGGAACAGACATCCGTACCATACAAAGCTTGATGGCGCACAAAAGCATCACCACCACGATGCGTTACATGAAAGTCGTGGACAGCAACAAGCGTGAAGCCAGCAAGAAAATCACTTTGACACGCAAAGGCTGAACTCTCCTATTTTACTCCATTTCATAGGCTTAGAGTATGATTTTCGAGTGATTATCATACTCTAAGCCTATATTTTCTTAAAAATTGACCGATTTACTGCACTTATTTATAACTATCTGGAAATGTGCTTATAACTTTGCACTATCATTTCATCCAAACAACAATAGATTATGACAGATAGTATTCAAATTCACAGGAAAAAGGCAAGTTTCATACTTGCTGTAAGCGTTACTTCATACTCGGTAATCGCCACTTATCTTTATAACTGCCATCAAATAAACCTGATGGAATATACCACACCTATTATATTGAGTATCGTACTCTTAACTCTTTCATGCGCGTTCTCTCAAAGATTTTTCTATCGCTACCTTATCAAGAATAACGTATGTATTTCTTTTGGCAAGCAAAAAGAATCCATTTCACTTGAAATCACGCAGCCATCTGATGCCATTACCCCGGAAGTAGAAGTTATAGAAATGCCGGCAATAAAGAATAATTACACAGATGGTTATGACGAACGCATAGCTGAAATAGAACGGGAAAAGGCAGAGCAGCAAGCTGACATTATGTGTGTCATGCACGAATATACCACATATAGTATGGCTGAATTTCTTTCAAAAGACGACCTTATTACACTTCACGAAAACATAGAGTGCTTTGCCCATGGGCAATGTGATTTATACAAGCCCATACGTTCCAAATTCGACAACCCATTAAACACTCTCGATATACGGCATTTTGTATGGAATATCGGTATAAGATTGAATATCTCAGTGGAAAAATGCGCAGAATTCATAAAAACCATATTCCCACACGAATTGAAAAATGCCACTCTGTTTTATCTATCAAAAAATCTATGGACTACAGGTATTTGTAAAATCCCACTTGACATCCCCCTAAAAGGAGAGTATTATTTCAATTGCCTCAAAAAAGCAGACGATGAGACAGTGGTTTTGACCGACTGAAATGATTCCGTCGCTGACTGAAAAATTACCCCCTGCTGACGAAGGTCTGCATAGTATCATTGTGTTGGTTTGCAGCATGTTTAACAAATAAAACATTTGAATCATGTCTAAGAATCAATTCACATTCAATGACCTTCCCGAAGTGCTGGGAGAGTTATGCGACCGAATCGCAAGTATGGAAAGTCTGCTGACCGAGAAACTTTCCAAGCAGAACGAAGTCAAGGAGAACACGCACGTCCCCATGACCGTGCAGGAGGTTTGCGCCTATCTCAAAATGCCGCTATCGACCTTTTATTACAAGGTCAAAAAGGACGATATTCCTGTTATAAAACAAGGCAAGCACCTCTACATCTATCGTGATGAGCTGGATAAATGGTTGGAGTCGTCCCGTAAGACCGCCGTTCCGCAAAGTTTCGAGGAAGAGAATGATGCACTGCTCGCTTCCCATCGCCGTAAACCAAACACTAAAAACTGGTAGGCTATGGAGAAGACAAACAATAACATTCCAACAGCCGAGGAACTGGCTATTTACATAAAGGAGGCTACCGTGAGCGTAACCAACACATACGAACAGTCGCCTGTGGTGCTGATGGTGAATGACTCCATTATCGGAACATTGGGCAACTTCAGTGCATCCATCGGTAAAGCCAAGAGCAAGAAGACTTTCAATGTTTCAGCCATTGCCGCTTCCGCATTGGCCAATGGCACTGTACTCCATTACCGTTCATCGTTCCCGGAAAATAAACGGACGATATTGTATATCGACACCGAACAAGGAGAGCCTCATTGCCAAAAGGTGCTACAACGCATTTTATGTTTGGCCGGATTACCAAAGGATACCGATTCTGACAATCTGATAATGTTAGGTCTGCGGAAATATTCTCCCGAGATGAGACTTGCAATAGTCGAACAGGCCATTGGCACAATTCCGAATTTAGGTCTGGTCATTATAGATGGCATCAGGGATTTTATGTACGACATCAATTCTCCGAATGAAGCCACCAATATAATCTCCAAATTCATGCAGTGGACTGACGACCGCCAGATTCATATCCACACCATCCTGCATCAGAACAAGAATGATGAACATGCCCGTGGTCACATTGGCACGGAACTCAACAACAAAGCGGAAACCATCATGCAGGTAGAAGTGGATAAAGATGATAAAACTATCAGCTGTGTTGAAGCCATTCATATCCGTGACCGCGAGTTTGAACCTTTCGCTTTCCGCATAAACGAATGTGCCTTGCCTGAACTGGTGGAATCCTATATATCCAAAGAGAAGAAACTCGGACGACCGACCAAAGAACCTTTTGAGCCATACAAGGAAATCCCGGAGAGCGTACATCGTGCTGCGTTGGATGCCATTTTTGCCGATGGCAATATTACCGGTTACGACAACTATCTGGAGCGACTGAAAGACGGCTATGGGTTACAGGGCGTAAAACTCGGTCACAACAAAGCAGTCAAAGTAGCTACCTTTCTCAGCAATAGACGGATGGTGACAAAAGAAGGGAAAGAGTACCTATTCAATCCTGACTACCATTATTAATCTTGATGCAATTAGTACAGCCGTAGAACTTTACTTTAATGTCTGGGCGTACATATAGGAATAAAGCAAAGTGGTCAAGGATTGCAGTATGCAGTATTCATTCCCTACCCTTTTATAGTAGGATATATCAAATTTTGGTTCCAATCATTTGCCGATTCTGTGTGTACATCCTATACGGCTCAACAGGTAACTGTTGCGAGATATGCCAATGTATAACCTCACTGCGTTACGGTTGTACATTGGCACCCTTGCCTACTCAGATACTTCGCCGGTGCGGTACTCGCAAGCTCGCACCTATTCACTATTATAATAACGATTTATATGGAACAAAATATTGAGGAACAAACACAATCTCCAGAGGAGAAAAAAGAAACAAGATCCGTCTTTATCGGAGCAAAAGTCACTCCCGGTCAGAAGGAGTATATAAAATCACAGGCCGATCAATGCGGTATGACGGTAAGCGATTACTTGCTTGCCTGCGCATACAACTACCGCCCCAGACCGAGGCTCACAAAAGAAGAAACAGACCTGTTGCAGAATCTGGACAACTGTCGTTCTGACCTTGTGAAATACACTTCTGCACTTCGCGGAATGTCCACAAAGCAACGAATGATATTGTTCAATCAGGTACCGTTCATGGTAGGCTGGCTCAAAGAGCTTGGCAATATTGCTGAAAGCGTCTGCCAATTTCTTAATGCCGTAAAAGAGAGAAACAAGATTCCGTCCAACGAAAAATCCGAAGAAGTATGATAGCAAAGGCTAAAGCAATATCGCACGGCATAAACGCCATCCGTTATATTACTGGCGAGTCTCTGAAGAAAAAACATCCGGAGAAAATCTATCGGGTATTGGACAATCTGATGCCGTCGCAACCGGACACTTTGGGGATATGGAACTCCATGCAACTGACCTTATCACGTTTCAAACCCATCAAGAACTCGGTCATCAGAATCGAGCTAAGCCCCTCTGCCGAACACACCCGTTTCTTCGACATCGAAGACTGGCAAAAGCTCTGGCAGGATTTCGCTGCGGAGTTTGACAAACAAGTGTTTACCGGCAAGGACGGAAAAGTCCGCTCCTGCCAAACCAATCTGGCTAACAGCAAATACACGGTCTGGCTGCATAAGGAATCCGATGGCGAAGTTCCCCACCTTCATGCTGCTGTCTGCCGTTTGGATGAAGACGGTAACATCAACAATGACCACAACATTCATCTTCGTGCGCAGCGTGCTGCCGAGCGAGTAGCAAAGAAACGAGGCTGGACTACTGCTATACAAATCCGATACACCAATATCCATCAGGTGAATCGTGATTGCATGGATGCGCTGAAATCAATGTCTAAATGGTCTTGGGAAGAGTATAAAAATGCCCTCACCAGAAAAGGCTACTCTGTACACGAAAGAAAGGATGCGCAACACGTTATCAGGGGCTACGCACTTGTAAACGGTAATACCAAATACAAGGCTTCCGAATTGGGAGTTGCCCGTAATCTGATGATTTCAAAACTTCCTAAAACATGGGACAAGTTGCATCATAAACCACAAGTTACCGCTTTGAACAATCAGTCTAAGGAAACTCAAACGGAGCAGAATATCAAACCGTCAGCATCTGCAGAGCATACCAGATATAACACTTATCATCCCGATACTATTCCCTATACGCTTAATCATGACGATAAGGAACACCATTTCTATATCCCGGAAAAAGTGCTTGACTGTTTCAACGATGAGTTTGACTATCGAGATACTGAAAACAGTCAGGAACTTACAGATATGGCTGTAGCTATTTTTGTCGGACTGCTTGAAGCGCCAAATGTTGCCACCGGAAGTGGTGGTGGAGGTTCACAAAGCGATTTGCCTTGGAGAGATAAGGACGATGATGATTTACAATGGGCACGTAGATGTGCTCGTGCTGCTGATCGCCTGCTCGGAAAGAAACCAAAATCAGGATTAAAACGATAGCCATATGAAAAAGAAATTCGACTTTTCCGCAGAAATGGCTGAGGCGGAAGCCATAAAATCCAATCCGAAGAATGAATATTTAGAGGATGAAAACCGCCTACTCAATATCAATGCGCAAGAACTTGCCAAACTGAATGACAACGTGTTCAAATTGAGAACAGAAGTTGAAAATCTGTCCGGCTCTATCCGAGAGTGTAAGCCTATCATTTCTTCAGAAATGCAGAAGTTAGCAGTAGAATTTGGAGCAAGGCTTCTATGTGATTTTCTAAGTCAGATTGAGAGCAAATGCAAGGAAGCCGAGCGAAGAATGAAGAAATCCGGCAATGCCATCAATATTCCGACTACCACATTTTACATCACTATTGTAATACTGGTAGCCCTATCTTCTTTTTTCGCCAGCATTATAGTGGCCAATGCAGAAATTTTGCATTCAGCGTTGATATGGAAAGCTGTCGCTATCTGTATTCTTATTACAATTTCGGGGATTGTCATGGCTATAATCGTCCCGAAGATTTTGGATAAATGGACGTAATTGAAGGTTAGCGAATCTTTAGAAAGCAATTATCATTGACGTTTGTTTGGTCATATCAGAGGCTATAACAATCCTGTAACCGCCGTAACAGTTACGACGGTTACAGGATTATTGTGAAAGAACAAAAGCCGAATGGGAAAGATAAAATACATCAAAACCACTATCCTTTCAAAATACGACCTCGAAACTTGCTTTTGGTCTATAGAAGATATGATAAAAAATTGAAATATAAGGCGAAATAAAATCAGCAATAACCAGAAAACTAAAGCGAAAAAGCATTAATTTTCTCGTTTGTAACATTTCTGACATTTTTTACTAACGATAAGGAGCATACTGCTTTATATAATTTTGCGCCTGTTCGTTTACCTCTTTATAATTTTCATAGCGTCCACCAAACATACCCTGTTTTATTGGAGGCCACTCATTCTTGAGCGTATCGGCATTTTCCCAAAATATAGTATACGGATTTTCTCCCATTCCATAAACTTTATATTCGATTTCCTTTCTTGTGAAGTTTCCCAATGGAATGGAAAATGTTTTCAGGATGTAGTATTTGTTATAACCAAACACCAAAGATTTTAATCGCTCCCAAGTATAGAAAGAGCTTTCGTATTCGGAATCTACAATAAAGTAGTCTTTGAAAACAGGGCGTAGCTTTTCAAGTGTAAAAACACTAAAAGGATAGTAATAACGTTGCCCTATTAAACTATTCCAAGTCTCATAATTCCAATGTGTTTCTCCCAACAAACGCAGCAATGGTTCGCGATATGAAACACTCAAAAAGTTTGGAGCAGGAACAGTTAATTTCAAGATACTATCAAGTTCCTTGAATCTATTGTATTTTACACAAGCAACACCTATTGCATTGAATAGTAACATAGGTGCAAGTAAATGTATGTATTGCGTACCCTCACGTGTTACTTCCCCATTCTTAAACGGTTTGACACACAATTTTACCAACAGTTCTCCTAAAGGTTTTATATGAAACCATTTACCCCACCTAATTGCCAATATTGCAATATCTAAAATAAAGGTGATAGCATCATCGTGAATTTGCACATATTTGGCAAAGGAATCTGGTGTTAATTGAAAATTATATTGTGCGTGTTCAATTATCTTATTGTATGCGTCATTTCCTAATTTTTCCAGCAAATCTGAATATTCTATATCATATTGGCTGTATGAAAGATATTTTTTGCACTTCGCTATCATCATATCATGGCTCATTGTTTTACTGATATGATTCTCATTCAAGGCAGAAACCTGCTCCCATAACTCTGAAAACAATTCATCGGCACTTCTGATGGGGAGCAATTCTCCATGTCGAGAAAGCGTCAAATTTGTAATTGACTCTTTTGCCGTTCCTACTGTTGCAAAAAATGAGTTGTATCTAGATACAGGAGCATCTGTCATTATTTTTATGAGTCCTTTATCCCATTCACCTGACCATCCACAAGTTATAATACCATAATCTTCAAAAATCCGTTCAAGATATTTCTGCATCTTAGGTGGGTATTCATCTAATTCTTCTGATGTATTTCTAAATTGACAATCAATATAATCTCCGTTAATTTTTACAATAGTCGGTGCTTGGCAGTGAATAAGTGGCGTTGCCTGAGAAATGTTGGCTTCGCAAGAAATAACTTGTGGAGTTATTCCTTCTGACTCAAATGCCATTTCCAACAATCTGTCAAAATTTGTAGTCAAAACAACGCGTATATAACCGGATTTGGCTAACTTAGCTATAGCTTTATGTGCTTTTGTAGGTTGTTTCCAGCCTAAATCCTTTTCTTCATTCGTCGGCTCAAAAAACGGTTTCATTAACTGAACTCGCTCTGTCGGAGTTTTTACCAATTCTTCTAACAATGATGAATATGATGCGACCTTACCATATTTTTCAGTAAACCATTGATGTGCATCATCTGCAATATTTTCTTTTTTAGATACAGCTAACTGCTCTATCAATTCAGTTTCAACCTCCCAACCTGACGGTATATGAGCCGAACGAGATATACCTGAACCAAGCAAAAGAGCGTAAGCTCCCTTGTTTGAATATATGGAAAAAGCTAATGTCGTAATTCTTTCTATTGCCATAAAACGATTTATTTCAGATTATGATTTACAAAGATAGTTTATTTCGTTGGTCTAACAATCATAAATTGCAAGAAAATTGAATCTATTCGCCATTTTGATGGCAAATTATCTTATTTGAATGATGATTAATTGAAATATATTATGTATATTTGCAAATTAAACGAGTAATCATATTCAAAAATGGAAGAGACTAAGGATATAAACCGGATTAAGGTGGTTCTTGTGGAGAAAAAGCGGACGAACAAATGGTTAGCTGCCCAATTAGGAAAAGATCCGGCTACGGTGTCGAAATGGTGTACCAACACTTCACAACCGGGACTTGAAACATTATTGCAGATTGCCAATGTTCTTGAGGTTGATGTCAAGGAGCTGCTAAACTCATCTAAAGAAAATGTTCAGTTTGTTAAAATCCAGCAATGATTAAATTTAAGTGCTCATTCAAAAAAACAACAGAAAATCAATGTCAAAGAATAATAGTCCATACACGTCTGCTTTTACAGCATGTTCATTTCTGTATTCGGAATTTAACGCAGTACTGCCACTGCTGAAATCCGATAATTCTTCTCAGCTATTGAAAGAGGAAATCGAAAACCGATATTACATCAAAGTCAATAACGAAGTTTCCGCCAAGAGGATTATTGCCGAATTTGTTCGCAGATACAATGCTGTTCCACAAGATTTCTGGAGTTGGTACGACTGCTTGGAGGAATCGGCACAACGTGCAGCATTGCTATATGTAATCATCAAAACATATAGACTAATCTCTGATTTTCACATTAATGTAACCATCAAGAAATGGAACTCTGTAAATCATACGCTTACAAGTAATGACTTACAGCTCGCATTATTAGATATATCTGCAAATGATGAATTTGTAGATAGTTGGTCGGAACAGACCAAGAAGAAGCTGATGAGTGCTTATCTTACCATTTTGCGCCAGGCAGATATGCTCGACAGTAAGACCAATGAGTTGCGTTCATTACGCCTGATGCCTCATGAGTTCAAATACTATGTCGAAAACGGGGAATTATGGTTTCTTGATGCGTGTCTTTTGACACCGTTAGAAAAAGAGAATGTTATAAACGCTTATAAAACTTGCTGATATGGTCAATTTTGAGAAACTATACGAAAAGCTTGCTGATAAGCAGTTTCAAGACACAGAGAATACTGATTTTTTCTACAATTACTTTGTAGTACAATACTCTGTAGCCGAAGAGAAGGAAGTGGAGCGCACTCTGGATCAGTTCAAAGAGGCGTTAAGCCGTCCCACAAATTATATTGATGTATTGTCGCTCGATATATTTGACGAATTGTGTCGCTTCCTCGACAAACGTCCTTTCTTCAAATACGACTCATACCTGAAATACCTATTGGAAAAAGAAAAGGATAAAATCATGTCCGATGCTGTAACCAAATCAATAACCAATATGGCAAACAGTGATGAGTTTTATGAGCATATCAATGCCCGTATATTGGAGCATATAGGAAAAACCGACGACAATATGCACCGTCCATACATCTTTTTCTATGGTATAGGTCGCATTTACCCCTATCTACGAACCAATGTACTACTTACTGCATACGAAAAGTTCAACAGAGTGAATAAATACAAGGTCATTCTGTTCTACCCAGGCAGTCAGATAGGCAATAGTTTTAGTCTGTTTGACAAATTAGAAGATAGCCATACTTATCGGGCAACCATATTATTAAACAACCCTCATAATATATAAATCTATGTTACAAAAAGAAATATACAATAAACCTATAGAACGTGAAGTCAATCCCGCTGTTTCGGCATCTGATATGAAGCCGGAAGTAGTCAATGTGGAAATTGACGAATACGTATTTACAGACGAAATTGTCATAGGTTTATATACCGTAATCAACGGAATCCGCGAAGCCAATGTCAGCCACAACGGTATATGGATAAATGGTTTCTACGGCTCAGGTAAATCTCACTTTTTGAAGTATTTGCGTTATCTGTTTCACAAGGACTACGCATCAAAAGCCTTTGCACGGCTGGCACAAGCAGTCAAAGACTGCAACGACAAAGACTTAGGTTTTACCGTATCCAATATGGACATTGCCAACCTAAGGAACTGGGTTATAGACAAAGCCAATATTGAGATTGTGATGTTCAACATCGGTAGCGTACATAACGCACGCACCAATGACAAAAACACATTTACTGAAGTATTCTGGAGTGAGTATAACCGTCATCGCGGCTTCAATCAGTTCAGTCTGCCTCTTGCCCAATACATAGAAAAACCTTTGGCGGAAGCCGGAAAGTTTGAGGAGTTCAAGGCTATGATACCCAACTGGGAACGAGATGCCGGACAGTATGTCAACACTGAGTTGGATTTGGTATTGGATGCTGCTAAAGAAGTCCTTCCGTCATTATCTATAGATGCCATACGCCGCACAATCGTTGACGATACCATGAATGTGAGCGTCGAAAGTTTTGCCACTGAAATGGCACGGTATGCCGAGGGGAAAGGCGAAGACTTCCGTCTGCTATTTTTGGTGGACGAGGTTAGCCAGTTCATTGATTCCAGAAAAGGTCTGCTGCTGCAATTGCAAGAGGTGGCCACAGAACTGAACAACAAATGCAATGGCAGTGTATGGGTGGCATGCACCGCCCAACAGGATTTGTCGCAAGTGGTGGCAGGAAGCCAGATCCGTCAGACCGACGATGCCTACGGAAAGATTATGGGACGTTTTACCATAAAGGTCTCCCTGTCAGCATCTAAACCTGAATACATCACCAAAGTCCGTCTTCTTGAAAAGAACGGAAACGGAGAAGCGTATCTTACCGACTTGTATCACAAGAAAAAAGCGGCATTGGAAACTCAGTTCCAACTGCCAACATCGTTTAACGCCTACGATACGCAGGCCGACTTTGTAGATTTCTATCCATTCCTGCCCTATCAGTTCAAGTTGATCAAACTTGTACTCGACAACCTGGTCGATATTGACTTCATCGACAAGCAGCAAGGTGGTACCGAGCGCAGTATCATCAAGGTAGCCCATACCACAGCCAAACTTGCCAAAGACGAAGAGGTCGGCAATCTTATCGCTTTCGATCAATTTTACGACACGGTAATTCGTGGCAGCCTCACGGCACTTGGTCAGCGTGCCATCAGCAACGGATTGGGTATGATTGACGAAATCGAAGATGAAGCAGAACGTAACTTCGGACGGAGAGTTATCGAGGTGCTGTTTCTGATATGCCATCTTCAAGACAGTAACAAACTTGTCTTCCCTGCCACACTCTACAATGTAGTTACACTACTGATGAAACGTGTGGACGACAGCCGGAATGACATCAAGATGAAGGTGGAGAATATTCTGGACTACTTGTGTAACAAGAATATCATCCGCAAAGAAATAACCAAAGGGAATGTAGAGGTCTATGATTTCTACACCGAAGACGAGCGTGAAGTGGCTGCTACCATCGACAACCAACTCGTCGACACCTCCACTATGGCAGAAGAGCTTCGCAAATTGATTCACGGCTATCTTCCGAACATATCAAACAAAAAGACATTTTACAGTCGCAACGCAACTATCGGTGAAAAGATTCTTGGACGCAACTACCTGAATGCCAACAATCCTGATATGTGGGTTCATTTTGAGTTTGAGGATGAACGGGAGCCGGAAGTCATCAGTTTCAACAATAGGGATGGAAATGTCATTTTCTATATGACACCGGCATTCCGCGACAAGAAGTTCTATGAAGATTTCTACTGGTATTGCAAAGTGCAGAGATATGTTTCAAGTTGCGCTCAAACCACACTCAGTCCAAGTCGCCAAAAGGCAAAAACGGAGTTTGAACAGCGTGCCGCAACACTCTTCAACACGAAATTAAAGACAGAGTTCAAGAATATCTTTGACAAGTGCGTTATCATCGCAGGCCTGAATATCGAAAAAGGCATTACAAACACAGGAGCTGACCGTTACAACTCAGCTCTTGAAGCGGCATTTGCAGAAACTTTCAAATATGCACATCTGGCCGGCAGTAGCGGTCCAAAAAACCAAAGCGAGCTGGCCGCATCCATCAACCGCCCATACAATGAGAACGAATATACAATCAAACCATTGTCGGAAGCCGAGCAGCATATAGACACTTACCTTTCGCACAAGGTGGTAACGGTAGATATGCAAACCGTAATAGCCGACTTTGAACGTGCGCCTTACGGATGGTCAGAATACCTTACCGCCGACATTGTCAACGAACTGACACGCCGTCGTATGTGGAAGTTGCTGTACAACAACAATCCGCAAGTCGAGACCTCTTTTATCGCACAGAACCTAATGCGTGAAAAGCAGAAGTTTACTCTAAAACGCGCAGAAAGCATCTCACCGGAATTGATTGCGCATTTCACCGCATCGTGGAAGAATGTATTCAATATGGTCGGAACTCTTCCAAGTGATGGAGAGGAACTGATGCGCCAGTGCAAAGAAAAATTGGAAAACATGAACGCTGCGCAAAGCGAGTTAATCGGTGTTCTTTCAGGGTTGCCTTTCTGCCATTTCGTGGAAGAACTCAGGGAAATCGTTGTCGATTGGAAAAAGAATAGCGATGTACCTACATTCTTCAACAAGGTTATTACCGGAGAGAACCGTACAAAGGAAACTTTCGACAAGTTCAAAATTGTCAAAGACTTTTACGAAAGATGTATCAAGAGCACTCCCGGTCGCAAAGCTCTATATACAGACATTATCGACTTTATCAAAGCCAATCGTGATAATTTCACCTATTTGGATGAGACCGAGAAAGCGAAAGCCGATAATCTTCAACAAATTATCACCGATGAGTGGCCGATTGAGAAGATGCGTGCCTACGGCAAGTTGCGCGATGAATTGCGTAATGATATAGCAGGCGCAATAAAGACGCTGAAATCCGAGATTGTCGCAGCCATTGACACTGTATATACCGAAATGCAGCAGATGGTAGCGGACAAAGGATTGGACGGTTTTACTCTTCCGTCAAAAGAATCGGTCGTTACCCGTATGACTATAGGGTTGGAAAGTATAGCTACTCTGCGTAATAAACTTGGAGAAATCGACAACTTAAAAGAGCAGCTCGTCAATGTTGTAAACGAAGAGATTAAGCGAAGGGTAAGTGCGGCATCTACGACTGCCACCCCACACGACACACCGGCGCCTGTGCTCAGAGAGACGAAGACGGCTTACTTGCCACGGCCTAAAAATGGTGGTATCCTCCATACCGAGGACGAGGTTAATGAATATGTTGAAGCCCTTCGTCGCTCACTGATGAAATACATCAACAACAACGAGGACGTGCTAATTAAATAGAACAAATATGAAAGAGCAACTAATAGTCAAATCATTTGGTCCTGTCAAGGAACTCGATATAACTTTCAAGAAGGTAACAGTCTTTATCGGCGACCAAGGTACAGGAAAAAGCTGTATCGCAAAACTGTTTTCTCTGTTCAAATGGTTAGAGAAAGAGCTGATGTTGCAACGTCAGAAAACAAGTTACTACGAGCAGTATAACCGTTTTCAGACCAAACTCTGTGCCTATCATCGTATTGAATCGTTTTTGAACGAAGCTACATACATCCACTTCATAGGAGAAAACTATACATTCAAATATGAAAACTCGGCTTTCCATATTCAGGAAAACGAGGCAGAGGAAACGAAAAACAGCATCGTCCCTAAAATCATGTATGTACCTGCGGAGCGTTCCATTCTGAGTGTAGCCGAGAACAAGTCGAAACTCATGAAGGAGCTGCCCGATTCGTGCGATGCGTTCTTTGACGAGTTCAGCGAAGCAAAAAAGATATTCAAAGCCGGCTACGATTTGCCATTCGGCAATCTGCACTACGAGTATGACCTGTTGAACGACACAAGCCGTATCAGCGGAAATGACTATAAGGACAAGCCAGTCAAGTTGTCAAATGCTTCAAGCGGTATTCAGGCTGCACTCCCTTTGTGCTTGGTTTCGGAATATCTGAGTGAAAAGGTTGCCTCGCGAGAAGAGACAAAGCAGTCGAAAGAGGAACGGGACAAACTCGAAAAGAAGGTAGCCGAGATTATGAATAACGACAGCTACACCGAAAGCGTGAAAGACATGATGCTGCGACAGTTGTCATCGCTCAATCGGTATGGATGTTTCATCAATATTGCCGAAGAACCTGAACTGAACCTTTTCCCGAAGTCACAAATGGGTGTACTATCATCGCTTATTGCAGCCAATGCGAAAACCGATGAGAATATGCTGGTCATTACCACGCATAGTCCTTATTCTTTGGCGATATTGAACCTGCTTTTATTAGCATCGAAAGTATATGGCATTGCTACCAACGAAGAAATCAAGAAGTCTGTAAATGAAATAGTAGATAGTAGATTTCATGTCTCTTCCGATGATTTGGCAGCGTATAATTTGTCGGACGAAGATGGAGAAAGCTACTGCCGTTCTATCATAAATACGACAACAGGGCTTATCTCCAAAAACGACTTAGATTCACTTTCCGGCGAAATCACCCGTAAGTTCAACGCTTTATATCAAATCTATGGAACAGCCACAAAGTAACGCCATTCCTGAAGCTATTAAGCGGTTGAGACTATGCGCCTCGCTAAAGAATTGCGGTCATGCGGTTGAAGATTGCTTCAAGCAGTCGTCAGCTCAATGCTTGTACGCATACGATGATGATACCTTGGGTTATTCCGACTGGAGCGAAACCATCGCATCCGAAAGCGTTTCACGCTCGTTTATAGTGCGTAATGACAACATTGTGGAGATTGTCCTTCTGCCGTTGGACGGACGCATAATTTCCGGTCCAGCAGTTACTAAAGGCGGAGTGAACGACTGCGCTATACTGACCGGGAAGCAGATGAGTTTCGTGGAGTTCAAGACGAATGTTACCAGCAATTCCGATAAGAACATTGAGGACAAGACCAATGAAGCCATCAATCAGCTCTGGCATACATTCCACGACATCATATCTCCACGATGTGCTGCCAAAGGCATCACCTTGGAGACAGCCGTGGATATAGACTTTCATGTCGTTTTCGACAGCAATTTGGATGTAACCTGTGCTACTGCATCACGTCAGGATAAACAGATGGAATTTTTAATGACTAACGGATTTCCATTGTATTTCAACAATGAGAAATCATTCATATAACACTCAGATATGAACACTACCAGATTGAAACGATTCGCCACCGAGGCGAGGAACAAGATAAAACAGGGCGTTGTACTGATGATGCGCCAATGGGGATTTGATGCCGACGGACGTGTGCTGGAAGAGCCTGAGCTGTTGCAGGGCGGCACACTCTTTCGCGGTGAGGTAATTGGCAACGAGGATGTGTACCACCGCTGGTGTGTATTGCGTCAAAGCATCGAGACCAAGGGGCTTCGCCAGGTGTATGAGGAAACGGCATATACCTGGTTCAATCGTTTTATAGCCATCAAGATATTGAGCAAGAACAGTCTGCTTGACCCCTATCTCGACTATACAGCCAGCGAGGGCGTGCGTACCACCGAAATCGTGGCACAGGCTCGTCGTGGCATTCTGCCGCAGATGAACGAATATGACCAGCGCAAGGTTATGGAACTCTCCGGCGACTACAGCCGCGAGACGGAACTGCTTACCCTGCTCATCAGTGCCGTATGCCACAGCACTCCTATCCTTGCCAACTGCTTCGGGCGCATCAACGACTATACGGAGCTGTTGCTGCCACGCACCGTGCTGACGCAGGGCGACTTCCTCGATATGCTCAACGACGACAGCTATATCTCCGACGATGATTACCGTCAGCCGGAACTCATAGGCTGGCTCTATCAGTTCTACATAGCCGAGCGCAAGGACGAGGTGTTCGCCTCGTTCAAGAGCGGCAAAAAGGCTGCCAAAGAGGACATACCGGCAGCCACTCAGATATTCACGCCCAACTGGATAGTGAAATATATGGTTCAGAACACCATAGGACGTATCTATCTCGACAACAACGATTATAGTTCGCTGAAAGACGACTGGAAATATCTTGTAGAGCCTACTGAGGGCAATAACGATTCGCAGGAACACCGCCTTGCGATAGAAAATCCCGAGGAACTGACCATCATCGATGCAGGATGCGGTTCGGGTCATATCTTGGTGGAGGCCTTTGATACACTCTATTCCATCTACTTGGATCAGTATGCCTCACCGCGCGAAGCCTGCGATGCCATCTTTGAACACAACATCGTGGGTGTGGACATCGATACTCGTGCCAAACAGTTGGCGCAATTCGCCCTGCTGATGAAGGCGTGCAGCTATGTGCCCGAAATGGCAGACTGCCACATCATGCCCCGTGTATTCGATATGCCCGCACCGCTGCCTGAGAGTGAGATGGGTAATCTGCGCGACTCCCTGCCCCACTTCTTCTTGGGAGGCAACGAGAAGGTAATCGGTGAGACTATGGATGCAATCCGCCTATTGCAACAAGCCGAGGAGTTGGGTTCAGTGATGAAATTCGACATAAGCGACTCCACACGCTATGCCATACATGTAGCCTTGGAGAACCAATGTCAGTATGCTGATAAGTTTCCCTACTATGCCCACTTGAAGCTCATGATGGCACTGACTGACAAATATGCAGCAGTGGTAATGAATCCGCCGTATATGGGTAGCGGCAATATGAATGCGGTACTGAGCAAGTATGTGAAGGATAATTATCCGAATGGCAAAGCTGATCTGTTTGCCGTATTTATGGAGGTAGCCAAGTCTCTGCTCTCAGTCTATGGCAAATATGGTATGATAAATATGCAGAGCTGGATGTTTCTATCTTCATTTGAAACGTTGCGTACCAACATGCTAAAAGAGACTTGTATTGACAGTATGTTGCATCTTGGTCCGCACACTTTCGATGAACTTTCCGGAGAAGTAGTGCAGAATACTGCATTCGTCATCACCAATAGCAAACCGACAACAAGCACTTGTGGCGTATATTACCGTCTTGTTGCAGGAGGTAATTGCTATACAAAAGAAAGTATGTTTCTTGACCCCGAAGATATTGATGATGAAATAGCGGAGGATAGACAAGTGTATTATCCTAATGTATCACAGCAAAACTTTGAGAAGATTCCAGGCTGCCCGATTGGGTATTGGATCGGGGAAAAAATGATTATACATTTTAAGCAAGATCAAACCTTAGATAAAATTGCAGATTTACGTTCAGGTATTAGTACTGGTGATAATAATAGGTTTTATCGATATTGGACAGAATGTAATGCAGATAAAATTGCAAAAAGATTTGACGAAACACCATTTAATTCTACTTACAAATGGTATAAGATTATTCGTGGCGGTAATTTTAGACGTTGGTATGGCTGCTGTGACAATGTAATAAATCTTGAAAACAAATGTAATGAAATAACTAATAGCGGACTAAATCATCGATTAAGAACTCCCCAATATTACAATAAAATAGGAATTACTTGGAATAGAATTTCAAGTGGAGAATTAGGATTTAGATTAAAATGTAAAGAATTTAATTTCGGAGAAAATAGTCCTTGTCTTTTTTTATACGACGATAATAATATTGAACTATTATTATCTATACTCAATAGTAAAGGGATGGGGATAATTTTAAGATCATTAAATCCAACATTATCAAATCAAGTTGCAGATTTGATAAAATTGCCTATTACATTCGAGATACAAAATAAACAACAGATTATCTCTGTTGTTCAACAAAACATCTCTATCTCCAAAGCAGACTGGAATTCTCACGAGACCTCTTGGGATTTCCAGTGCAATGAGATAGTTGCATTAGATTCGGAGAAGAAGTACATAGATACCATCAATGGCATCTATGAGGGTACAGGTGTTATGGTTGATTTGGCTGCACCTCAATTGGACAGCCTGCAGTGGCGCACCGAAATCTTCAAACAAAAATGGGCTGACAAGTTCCACCGTCTGCACGTCAACGAAGAGGAACTGAACCGCCAGTTTATCGACATCTACGGCTTGCAAGATGAATTGACTCCTAATGTACCAATCTCTGAAATCACTATCTTGCAGCAAGGCGAAATCTCAATAATGCCGGAAGGTTCCTACTGCGGAACATTGGTTTGGCACGACGACGTGCTTATGAAGCAGCTCGTATCGTATGCCATAGGCGTGTGGATGGGTCGATACCGTCTGGATAAGCCCGGACTACACATAGCTCACCCTAACCCGCCAGAAGAGGAAGTCTGCACCTACTCATATCACGGCGAGGAGTTTGAGATTGATGCCGACGGCATTATCCCCATCCTGCCCGACGATGCTCCCTTTACCGACAATGCTTGCAAGCGCATAACGGACTTCGTGTCGAAAGTATTCGGCAGCGGGAAGCAGGTGGAAAACCTGAACTTTATGGAAGCAGCACTCGGAAAATCGGTAGCCGACTACATGACAAAAGACTTCTGGAAAGATCACACCAAGATGTATCAGAAGCGACCGATTTACTGGCTATTCAGCTCCAAGAAAGGAGCATTCCAGTGCCTTGCCTATATGCACCGCATGGACGAGTACACTCTGGAGCGCATCCGTCAGAAATACCTGCTGCCATACATCACTTATTTGGACGAGAAAATATCTACCATGCAGGCACGCGGTAGCCTCACTACAGCCGAATCACGGCAGATGACCAAACTGCAAAACCTGCTGGACGAGTGCCGCGAGTATCACGACCGCCTGCATCAGTACAGCCAACAGAACATATCCTTCGACTTAGACGATGGCGTGGTACGAAACTATGCCCTCTTCGGTGATGTAGTAGCAAAATTGAAGTAAAAGATTATGATTTTAGATCAGATATATAACTATTTTGAGCGTAACGAGGATATGCACGTGCTGTTTATCTTTGACAGCATGGACTATATGCGCTCGGAATTGCGCGATGTGCAATGGAAGGAGGGCTACCGCTATGTAGTATTCGACGGCAGATGGTTTACCACAAAATATAACATCTACAGCGAATGGAGGGATGACAAGGTGGTGCTGCTCTTTCCACCCGACAGCGGAATAGTCTATCCCGGCAATGAGGATGAAAGGCTGAGATTCCCACTGCTTGGCGAACTGGAAGCCGGAGGCGTGCTGCATGGCGATAATTCGCTTGACTTCATGACCAGACACTCTATAGATGCCAAATACAAGCAATATGTATCGAACCGTGTGAATGAACTGGGCATCAGTCGCGTGGAAACGATGCTGAAACCATACTACGAGAGCCGCACGTTCTTGCCGGAGGTGGCAGACAGAGCGATAGTGTCGTATATGATAGACAGCGACCGACTGCTTGAATGGAACGAAATCATACTTCGTACTCTCCTATTCGGATGCAGCACGGAGAAAAAGCACAGAGATACGGCTTTCTATAGGCTTATGAAACGCCATGCTATCAATGCCATATTGCACGATAAATTAAAGGAGACATTCGGGACGACATACAATGAGAACTCCGAGACAAAGGTGGACGCTCTTGCCCGGATTTGGAAATACAATCTGATATGCAGAAGTATAACACCCGACGCCAACGATGACTATAAAGAGCTGAAAGTGAATGGTTCTTTGGCGGTTGACCGTATGTTTTCACTGCTGAGCTTGGCAAAAGCCACTCCTGCAACGGCAGAAAAGTTTGAACTGCTGATGAGCGAGCTGGGCGACAGCGTGAGAGAGGCTAAAATTATAGGGTGCTACGGAATTGATGCGCCATATAGCTACATATCTCAAAACATGTGCATCAGCATAGTGGGTAAAACCATCAACGAAGGCATAGGCGAACACTACGAAGAGGTGATTTACCGTATGGAAAGGCTGATGCTACGACAGCCTGGCAACGAGCTTGTCGAACAACTGACAGCATTTGTGTCACTAACTGCCGGCTATTACGAATTGGCAGAAAAGGTAAGCCCCCAACTAAAGATAGACAGTGCTGAGGAATATATCAGACAATACACCGAAGCTTTCTATCAGTTAGACACACTTTATCGCCGTGCTTTAGAAAAATACTATCCGCTACTGACCATGGGATTGGATATTACCGATGCTCTAACAATTGCCAAGCAGAAATTAGACGCCGACTACCATGAACTAATCGGTGTGATGGGAATGGAATGGTCGCATACGGTACAAAGCGAGGGATTGGGGTGGAATTTTGAAACATCGTTTACCCGACAACCTAATTTCTATGCCGACCATGTTAAGAACTTCTCGTCGCGCCAGATGATAATCGTGAGCGATGCGTTGCGTTACGAAGTGGCGCGTGAAATGCTGGGAGAGATGTTCAAACGCTCCAAGCAGAAGCACGAGATACGTATGGATTGTATGGTGGGAATGCTGCCAAGTGAAACAAAATATTCAAAAGTGTCGCTCCTGCCTCATAGCAAGATGACACTCTCTTTGGAAGGAACATTACTTGACGATGGTTCACTTTTGGCAGATATTAAGTCAAAAGAAGCTCATCTTCAAAAATACAAGCCTGAATCACGATGCTTCAATTTCTCGGAGTTCCAAAACGACTCTGCAACCAATCGCGAGAAGCTAAAAGGGCATAAATTGGTGTATGTGTTCCACGACATCATTGATGCTATAGGTCATAATGACGAAGGCGAGAGCTTGGTGGCGGCTTGCAGGAAAACAATAAACGAGCTCTCTGAATTTGCACTGAGAGCCTTGGCTACATATAATTTTGAAAAAGTCATCGTAACGAGCGACCATGGTTTCCTGTTTAACGACATTTCCATTCAGGAAAATGACAAGCAGACCATCACAGAGGAAACTACAGAAAGAAAATCTCGCTACTATCTGACCAATTCCGACATGGAAATAATCAATGTGGCCAAATACGATGGCGTGGCTATACCTATCGGCACCAACCGTTTTGCCGCACCAGGTGCGACATACAAGTTTGCTCATGGAGGAAGTTCGCTACAGGAAATCGTCATACCGATGATTGTGGCAAGTCGTGGACGCGAAAAGGTCGCCGACCAAAGAAAAGTGCAGATTATGCTCCTGGGCGACAAGCGTGTGATAGAGTCCAGTCTGTTACAGATAGCCTTTATCCAGAAAGACGCTGTATCATACGATATGAAGAAAATGCGAATCAGATTCGGCTTGTACGATGGCGACAAGCTTGTATCGGAAGAGAAAGAACTGGATATCGACAGAGCTGATGCCGATGCCACATCGCGCATCTATAACCAGAGTCTGACGCTATCAAGCGGAATAAGTGCCTCGATACTTGAACTTAGAGTGTATGATGTGGAAGATAGTCTGAATCCACTCATCAAAGAAACAGTAACAAACAAGACGCTCATAGAGCGTGATTTTTAATAATATAGAGCGATATGGAACTACAAAATAAAATATTGTCAGCCTTCCAAGGTATGGTGGTTCGCAAGGATTTGGCATTCCTTGTAAAGGGTGGACTCCCTGTGCCTACATACGTTCTTGAATATCTGTTGGCACAATACTGTGCCACAGACGATGAGACGATCATCAGCGATGGTATAGAGAGGGTAAAAGAGATAATCCGCAACAACTATGTACATCGTGCCGATGCAGAATCGATAAAAGGACATGTACGCGAAGCCGGTCAGCACCGAATTATCGACAAGGTAACAGTAGTGTTAAACGAAAGGGCTGACGAATACCAAGCAACATTTGCCAATCTGGGATTGACCGGAGTTCCTATCGGCACACAGTATGTAAAGGCAAACCCCAAATTGCTGTCGGGTAATGGCGTATGGTGTATAGTCAATGTAGGGTATCTATCGGGCGATGAAATAAAGGTGCGCTGGGAAATCCAGACGCTGAAACCTATACAGATTGCAAATGTGGATGCTCGTAACTACATAGACCAGCGTAGTAAGTTTACCACCGAAGAGTGGCTTGACTTTATGATGCACACCGTGGGACTGAATCCTGACAAATTCAACCGCAGGGAAAAATTCATCACCTTAGCTCGCCTGCTCCCACATGTTGAAAACAACTATAATTTCATGGAACTGGGACCAAAGGGCACGGGTAAGTCGCACGTCTTTCAGGAACTATCGCCATTCGGAGTGCTGGTCAGTGGGGGCGATGTCACCAGCCCGCGTTTGTTTGTAAAAATGTCGGGCAACAGAGAAATATTGGGACTTGTAGGCTATTGGGACGTGGTGGCATGGGACGAATTTGAGCAGCAGAAAGGACGTAATGTGGAAGCTGTGTTGATTGATACCATGCAGAACTATCTGGCTAATAAATCGTTCAACCGAGGAAAAGCTACTCACGAGGCCAGTGCTTCGATGTGTTTCGTGGGCAACACGAAACACACTGTGCCGTATATGCTCAAAAATAGCCATCTGTTTGAATCCATTCCCACATCGTTTATCAAAGGTGCATTTCTCGACCGAATCCATCTTTATAATCCCGGTTGGGAAATAAAGATGCTGAAAAAGGATAGTTTTTCAAAGGGGTATGGCCTGATTACTGACTATATCGCTGCGGTTCTGCATGAGTTGCGAAATGTGGATTTGACCAGCAAACTGAATGAGTATGCTCAGTTCGATACTTCGCTCTCTGAACGCGACCACTTGGCTATCCGCAAAACATTTTCAGGCTTAATGAAGTTAATCTATCCCGATGGAAATATGACAGACGAGGAAGCATACGAACTCATAGATTTTGCTGCTGAGGGTCGTAAGCGTGTGAAAGACCAGTTATATATCATAGATGAAACTTTCAAGGCTGAACCAGCTAAGTTCAAATATCTACGCCACAAAAACGGGATTGAAGTAGATGTAGAGACTTTAGAGAGGCTTAGCAATGTCGCAATACCTACGCAATCGGCTGACTCTTCCCCACAATCGACAGACGAAGAACAGGAACCAATTGCAGTGGCTACTTCAGACGAACCTATTCACGAAAAACGGACTCGAATAACTCGCCTACCGGAAGGTGGTCGCACATTCCGTATGGGGCAGACAGGTGTAACCTATAAGGATCTGTTTGCAACATATTTAACCGATGCAACCGAAATAACCATTGAAGACCCGTTTATCAGAACTTCATGGCAAGTAAAAAACCTTATGGAGTTTCTGACTATGCTCATAGACACTCGTGATGTAGATGACCTGAAAGTACTTCTTATCACAAATGAAGAAGAAAGCAAGCTTCCCGAATTGATAGACCGATTAGACGACATTAAAGATGATATGCTTACATACGGCATAGAGTTCGACTATAAGTTCAAAGACTTCCACGACCGCTGCATCAAATCGGATAACGGCTGGATGATAACCCTTGGACGAGGGCTTGATATATTCGATAAGTACAGCCCATATTCTGTGGCAGCCGTGCGTCAGGACAAGCGCAAATGCAAAGATTTTATAGTCTCATATATCAAGAAAGATAACACTTAAATTTCTATAGCGTATGATGCCCAACGATACACGCCCACGGATAATAAATGTAACACGCAAGCCGTCAAAATGCCCGGATTGCGGAAGTGAAGTAGTAGATATAATATATGGCACCGGTGATATGACAGAAAGCGAGTTTCTGTTAGAATATCGAAAAAGTGCAATTATGGGTGGCGACAACATTCCTCGTCGTCCGCCTATATGGTGTTGTGCGTGCGGATGTAAGCGTTTTAGAAAGGTAAATGAAGATGGAACAGATGTTCAAGTAAAAGTAAAGATGCTGAAAAATGTCCGCAAAGTTCCTGCCTCTAAAATTACATGGAGTTCGAGTATGGTCGAGACAGCCTTAGACAATAAGGATTTATATACGACACACAACTACTATGCAAATGTGGTTACAGAACTTGGCGAACAGGAAACTCTTAGCCTCACAGCCATAAGCATTGACAATGCAAAAGAATTGGTAAGAGAGTTAGTCGGTAATAATCTGCCAGGATTAAAGGGGCGGGAATGTGTGAAAATACAAATTAAGGAAGTTTAGAATATTGAATCCATGAACGAACAAGAGAACAAAGGAAACATCATACTCTACCAAACGGCCGATGGTCAGGCGAAGATAGAAGTCACCCTATCGAATGATACGGTGTGGCTTACTGCCGACCAAATGTCAGAACTGTTTCAACGCAACAAGTCCACAATTTCGCGACACATCAAGAATGTGTTTGAAGAAGGTGAGTTGCAGGCAGATTCAACTGTTGCATTTTTTGCAACAGTTCAAAACGAAGGAGAGCGTAAAGTCGAAAGAAACATAGCTTTCTACAATCTCGATATGATAATCAGCATTGGTTATCGTGTGAAATCGCATCGTGGTGTTCAGTTCCGTATTTGGGCTACACAAGTGCTCCGTGAATACATTGTAAAAGGGTTTACCTTGAACGATGACTTACTGAAACGTGCAGGTGGCGGTAACTACTTCGATGAACTGTTGAGCCGCATACGCGACATACGTTCCTCAGAAAAAGTATTCTACCGCAAGATACTTGAAATCTACGCTTTGAGTATCGACTACGACCCTCGTGCCGAAAGTACCAGATTGTTCTTCAAAACCGTGCAAAACAAGATGCACTTCTCTGCTCACGGAAATACGGCAGCGGAGATAATCTATGAACGAGCCAATGCAGAGAAAGACTTTATGGGCTTGACCTCGTGGACCGGCGCACTGCCAAAGCGTACCGATACCGAGATAGCAAAGAACTACCTTTCATCCGATGAGCTTGATACGCTGAATCGTATTGTCAGCCTGTATCTTGACTTTGCCGAGCTGCAAGCCAAATCGCATCAGCCTATGTATATGAAAGACTGGATTCAGAAGTTGGACGATTTCCTGAAACTCTCCGGCAAAGAGCTGCTTACCCATGCAGGAAGAATATCAGCCGAACTTGCCAAAGAGAAAGCCGATATGGAATATAACAAGTTCAAAGAGAGAACCGCATACGAACTATCCCCTGTCGAGATTCACTTCTTGGAGAATTTTGAAAAGGAACAGAAGAAGCTTAAACAGTAAAATGGCAATGAAATTTGATCTTAAAAATAATATTGACTACCAGGATTATAGTATTGTACTGGGGAACAATCAAGAAGCCTATAATTGGTATATTACAGCTGATGAAAATATTAAAACTGCTGAAATACTACTCAACAACAAACGTTATCCTCATTCGATATTCTTTATGCAGCAATGTGTAGAATGTTTGATAAAAGGAATATTTTTAGAAGCAGAAATTATTTTTGACCCTAAAAGCATCTCTCATGCTCCAGAAAAAGCTTTTATCCAATTTTATGAAAAAGTTGGAGATACACTCAACAAAGCAAATTGCGAAGTGGTTATAACAGTTTTGAAAAATAGAAAGATTGACAATTTCGAGAAGAAAATTCATTATTTCATTTCTATTATTAATGATGCAACAACTCAATATGAACAAAATTTAAATGCTTTGTCAGAGACCCATTTAACCGCAAAATTCATTTATGTACAAACAGTCTTATTCTGTTTAGCTAAGTTATTCGAGGGCACACAACAAGATACTCGTTATCCAATGCAAACATCAAATGGAATAGTATTGCCTTTTACTATCTTTAATAGTGAAATAATAGTAGAAAAGTGTCCTTCACTAATAACTCTCATAAAAAGTATTTCCAATATTGTAACAAAAGGTATTTAATTAAAGTACCTTTTCAATTTCAATGTACTTTTTACGCATGACATAACTAATAATAATCGTCGGATCAATATTCTCGCCCTTGAACTTGGCGGTAATATGCAGATGTTCCCCTGTGCTGCGGCCGGTGTTGCCTGTGATGCCGACCACCTCCCCTGCTTTGACGGTCTGACCTTTTGAGACGGTGATGAGCAAAAGGTGGCAGTAGCTGACGGTGAAGTTGCCGTGTTGGAGTGTGACATACTTCCCTGAAACCCCAAAATACACAAATAATATTCAACAAAACATTATATGAACGTATTTGAAGAATACTTAAATAGCGAAGATTTGGAAAAGCGTGAACGAGCCAAACTATGGAGGACATCTATAGGATTACAAGCAGTTGATAATCTGCAGGTGTCTAAATTCCTTATCGAAACAGCACGCAAACATATTGAAGGAGAAATATCAATGGACGAAGTAAGCCGATTGATTGACGAACACTATAAAAAGAAGTAGGTAGCATTAACTATCAATTGTACAGGGACAATTCGGTTTTATCAAATAGACACTGTCCAAAATTTTGTGTAAATGGAAACAGGATTCAGTTGTAAGTTTGTTC